>ENA-ORBV01000079-ORBV01000079.1-microbial-mat-metagenome-genome-assembly--contig:-NODE-79-length-180074-cov-23.241993_pt1 | contig 180074 bp, 157 predicted proteins | sample MGYA00237777_ERZ505514 | MGnify/ENA primary metagenome ERZ505514 (study PRJEB26160, sample SAMN06269048) | microbial mat metagenome | isolation source: Oligotrophic lake microbial mat | place...
TGGGGAAACTGCCCAGAATCAAAATGCGGCTGTCGGGCCCGACGAGCGGCGCCAGGCCGCTCAGCCTGCTCACTAAAACTGCTCTTCGCTCAACGCCAGAACGCCCTCGGCACCGCCGACAATCGAGGCCCGCAAGCCGCTGGCACGCGTGAGGATATGGTCCGCGTAGAAACGCGCGGTCTTGATCTTGGCGCTGTGGAAAGGGTCGCCCTTTTCGTGGGCGCTGCCGCTTTCAAGCTTGGCCTGCGCGATGAGCGCCGCGCGCGCCATGTTCCAGCCGCCGATCACGCTGCCGGCTAACATCAGGTAGGGCACGCTGCCGGCGAACACGGCGCGAATGTCGGTGCGCGCATTGGCCGCCACGTAATCGACGACTTCCTCGAAGGCCTTGATTGCCAATGCCAGCTGATTGCGGATCACCGCCAGATCGCCACCGCCGTGGCCCGCCAGTTCGGCTTCGGTCTTGCGCATTTGCGCGATGATCGCCTTCGCGGTCTTGCCGCCATCGCGCGAGGTCTTGCGGCCGACCAGGTCGTTGGCCTGGATCGCGGTGGTGCCTTCGTAGATGGTGAGGATGCGCGCATCGCGGTAGTACTGCGCGGCACCGGTTTCCTCGATGAAGCCCATGCCGCCATGCACCTGCACGCCAAGGGAAGTCACCTCCAGGCTCATCTCGGTGGAAAAGCCCTTGACGATCGGCACCATGTATTCGTAGAAGGCCTGGTTGTCGGCACGCGTCGCGGCATCCGGGTGATGCTGCGCTGCGTCGGCGGCAGCCGCCGCGACATAGGCTGTGGCACGCGCGGCTTCGGTCAGGGCGCGCATGGTCATCAGCATGCGCCGCACATCGGGGTGGTGAATGATGGTGACAGGCGCGGGCGAGCCTTCGACGGCACGCCCCTGCACGCGGTCACGCGCGAAGGTCACGGCCTTCTGGTAGGCGCGTTCGGCCACCGCCACGCCCTGCATGCCAACGGCGAAACGCGCGGCGTTCATCATGATGAACATGTATTCGAGGCCGCGATTCTCCTCACCCACCAGGTGGCCGATCGCGCCGGCGCCGACCGCACCCTTGTTGTCGCCGAAGATCAGCACCGCCGTCGGGCTGGCGCGGATCCCCAGCTTGTGTTCGATCGAGGCGCAAAACACGTCGTTGCGCGCGCCCAGGCTGGCGTCGGCATTGAGCAGGAACTTGGGCACGATGAATAGGGAGATGCCCTTGACGCCTTCCGGTGCGCCCGGCGTGCGCGCCAGCACCAGATGGACGATGTTCTCGGCCATGTCGTGCTCGCCATAGGTGATGAATATCTTCTGGCCGAACACGCGGAACGAGCCGTCGCCCTGCGGCACCGCGCGCGAACGCACCAATGAAAGGTCGGAGCCGGCCTGCGACTCGGTCAGGTTCATGGTGCCGGTCCATTTGGCCGAAACCAGCTTGGGCAGGTAGGTTTCGCGCTGGGCCTCGGTGCCGGTCAGAAGGATCGCCTCGATGGCGCCATCGGACAAAAGCGGGCACAGGGCGAACGCCAGGTTGGCGCTGTTGATCATCTCGATGCCGGTGGTGGCGACGAGCTTCGGCAGGCCCTGACCGCCGTAATCGGCCGGAAAGTGCAGCCCCTGCCAGCCACCCTCGCCGAACTGGCGAAACGCCTCCTTGAAGCCCTTGGGCGTGGTCACGCTGCCGTCGGCATGGCGCACGCTGTGCTCGACGTCGCCGCTCCAGTTCAAGGGGCTCAGGACCTCGCTGCAAAAGCGCGCGTTCTCCTCGAGAATCGCATCCACCGTTTCTTCGGTGGCATCGGTGCAACCGGGCAACTGGTTGATGGTGTTCAAACCGGCCAGCTCGCGCATGACGAACTTCATGTCCTTGACCGGTGCGACATAGCTCATGGAAATCTCCTTGTGCATTGAAAAAAGGGCGCACCCGGTGCGCCCTTTGTCGGCACCAGCCGCTTTCGGCTAGCCCAGTTCCTTGATCAATTCCGGCACGATCGTGAAAAGGTCGCCGACGATGCCGTAGTCGGCCACCGAAAAGATCGGCGCTTCGGCGTCCTTGTTGATGGCCACGATCACCTTGGAATCCTTCATCCCGGCCAGGTGCTGGATGGCACCTGAAATGCCGACGGCGATATACAGGTTGGGCGCGACGATCTTGCCGGTTTGCCCGACCTGCCAGTCGTTGGGCACGAAGCCCGCGTCCACCGCCGCGCGCGAGGCGCCCATGGCGGCACCGAGCTTGTCGGCCAGCGGTTCGAGCAGCTTGAAATTCTCGCCCGAGCCCATGCCGCGACCACCGGAGACGATCACCTTGGCGCCTGCCAGTTCGGGCCGCTCGGATTTCGCGACTTCGCGCGAGATGAAGGCGGAGATGCCGGCATCGGCCACGGTGGCCACGTTCTCGACCGCAGCCGAACCGCCGGTCGCGGCCACCGCGTCAAATCCGGTGGTGCGCACCGTGATGATCTTGATGCTATCGGGTGATTGCACGGTCGCCAGCGCATTGCCGGCATAGATCGGACGCACGAAAGTATCGGGCGCCTCGACGGCTACGATCTCGGAGATCTGTTGCGAATCGAGGACTGCCGCCACGCGCGGCATGATGTTCTTGCCGTTGGGCGTGGCCGGCGCCAGGATGTGCGAATAGCCGCCGGCCAATGCCACTACTTGCGCGGCGACGTTTTCGGCCAGGGCATCGGCGAAATGCGGCGCATCGGCCACCAGCACCTTGGACACGCCGGCGATCTGCGCGGCGGCCTGCGCTACCGCGCCGCAATTGGCGCCAGCCACCAGCACATGAATGTCGCCACCGATCCTGGCCGCGGCCGCAACGGTATTGAGGGTTGCGCCCTTGAGGGTCGCGTTGTCGTGTTCTGCGATTACGAGGCAAGCCATGCTGCTATCACTCCCGGAATGTCTTGATCGATCCCCGCGCGCGGGGCTGATTTGACGCGAAGGGTCAAATCACCTTTGCTTCAGTCTTGAGTTTCATGACCAAGGTGGCCACGTCCGGCACCTTGATCCCGGCGCTGCGCTTGGGCGGCTCGGTGACCTTCAGGGTTTTCAGGCGCGGCGCCACATCCACCCCCAGATCAGCCGGCTTGAAATTCTCCATCAGCTTTTTCTTCGCCTTCATGATGTTGGGCAGGGTCACGTAGCGCGGCTCATTCAGGCGCAGGTCGGTGGTGACCACCGCCGGCAGGTTGATCCTGATGGTCTCCAAGCCACCGTCAACCTCGCGCGTGACCTGCGCCTTGCCGTCGGCGATTGCGACCTTGGAGGCGAAGGTGGCCTGCGGCCAGCCCAGCAGGGCCGCAAGCATCTGCCCGGTCTGGTTGGAGTCGTCGTCGATCGCCTGCTTGCCCAGGATCATCAGGCCCGGCGCCTCCTTCCTGGCTACCGCGGCGAGCAATTTGGCGACCGCCAGCGGCTGCAGCTCGACGTCGGTTTCGACCAGAATCGCACGGTCGGCACCGATCGCCAGCGCCGTGCGCAGCGTCTCCTGGCAGGCCAGGATGCCGCAGGACACCGCGATCACTTCGGTGACGACCCCGGCTTCCTTGAGGCGCATCGCCTCCTCGACTGCGATTTCGTCGAAGGGATTCATCGACATCTTCACATTCGCGGTCTCGACGCCGGTCTGGTCGGCCTTGACGCGTACTTTCACGTTGTAATCGACAACGCGCTTGACAGGAACAAGGACTTTCATATTGTCTCGGCTGGTAAATGATTGACAGGTGCTTGAACGAACCTTGGAATTATAGGGGAACTGGCGGCCCGGTTCGCTATCGCCCGCACGACAAGTGTGTGCAAATCCGAGTAGCCCGCCGATTCCCTTGCACCCGGTTTTCAATGCGCAGTCCGGGCACTTGCGAAAAATGCCGGGGGTTGTTGGTCACCAGCAGCGCCCCCCTTAAAGCCGATCATGCAAGAATGTCACCGGCACGAATCCACTGACTCCCCTGACGCATCCACCTTCAATCCAGGCCAATGATCCCCCAAGCGGGCAAGCCTATCAACTCCGACCCGCTGCCCGCAGGCTGCTACCGGCTTGGCGGCAGCGCAGCATCGATTGCCTATGGCATGAACCGCTTTTGCCACGCCCTGCTGGTGGCGGCTAACCGTGACGCCTTCAAGGCCGACCCGGCCGCCGCGATGCAGGCGGCGGGCCTGTCGCCTGCGGAAACCGCGATGGTGAACGCCCGCGACTGGCTGGGGCTGGTGCGCCATGGCGTGAGTCCGTTCCTGCTGTTTCGCCTGTCCGGCGCCCTGGGCATGGGTTTGGCTGCGACGGGCGCGCAAATGCGCGGGCAGACGCTGGAGGAATTCATGCAAACCCGCAAGATCACCGGCGCGCGCTGATGGCAACCATCGTCGGTGGTCTCGGATCCCCGCACGCGCCTTCGATCGGCGCGGCGATCGATCGCGGACTGACCCAAGCACCCGACTGGAAACCGCTGTTCGATGGTTACCAGCCGATGCGTCAGTGGCTCGCCGAAAAGCGGCCGGACGTGCTGATCATGATCTACAACGATCATTTCACCTCGCTTTTTCTGGACAATCTGCCGACCTTCGCCCTGAGTGTGGCGCCAGTGCACCGCATCGCCGACGAAGGCTTTGGCCCGCGCCCGCTGCCGCCAGTGCCAGGCGATGCGCAACTGGCCTGGCATCTTGCCAACGCGCTGGTGGCCGACGAATTCGACCTGTCGATCAGCCACGACCTGCCGCTCGACCACGGCTGCCTGACACCGCTGTCGGCGCTGTGGGACTGGACTGCCGGCTGGCCCGGCCGGGTGGTACCGATCCAGATCAACGTGCTGCAGTTTCCGCTGCCGAGCGCGCGTCGCTGCTTTCGCCTGGGGCAGGCGATCCGCCGCGCGGTACTGGCATACCCCGTCGATTGCAAGGTCGCCATCGTCGGCACCGGCGGCTTGTCGCACCAGTTGGGTGGCGAACGCTTTGGTTTCATCAACCCTGTGTGGGACGAGGAATTTCTCGACCGCCTGGAAACCGAGCCGGAATCGCTGGCGGCCATGAGTCACCGTGAATTCATCGAACGCGGCGGCACCGAGGGCATCGAGGAAATCATGTGGCTGTGCATGCGCGGCGCGCTGGCCCCGAAAGTGCGCCGGGTGCACCGCAATTACTACCATGCAACGCTCACCGGTTATGGCCAACTGGTGCTAGAGGACATGGCCTACGAACCGGCGCAAGCACTGACTACTTGAGCGACCTGAACACAAACGGAGATTCGGCATGAGCATTTCTGGCACCCCCACAGCAGCCGGACTGCAATATCAGAGCGGCTTTGGCAACCACTTCGCCACCGAGGCGGTAGCCGGCGCCCTGCCCGACGGCCGCAACTCGCCGCAACGCGCGCCCCACGGCCTGTATGCGGAACTGATCTCCGGCACCGCCTTCACCGCACCGCGCGCGCAAAACCTGCGCACCTGGATGTACCGCATGCGGCCCTCGGCCATGCAGCGCCCCTACCGGCGCGGCAATGACGGCACCTGGCAAAGCCCGCCGTTCAACGAAGTCGAGACACCGGCGAATCGGCTGCGCTGGAACCCGTGGCCGCTGCCTTCGACTCCCACCGATTTCATCGACGGCATGGTCAGCATCGCCGGCAACGGCGACGTCCACATGCAAAGCGGCGTGGCCGCGCATGTCTACTGCGCCAACCGTTCGATGAACCATCGCTACCTGGTCAATTCAGACGCAGAAATGCTGCTGGTGCCGCAGCAGGGCGGCCTGCAACTGCACACCGAGATGGGGCGCCTCGATGTGGCGCCGGGCGAGATCGCGCTGCTGCCGCGCGGCGTGCGCTTCCGGGTCGCATTGGCGGCGGCCGAGGCGCGCGGCTATGTGTGCGAGAACTTCGGCGCGGCGTTTCGCCTGCCCGAACTCGGGCCGATCGGCTCCAACGGCCTGGCCAATGCGCGCGACTTCGTAGCGCCGGTCGCTGCGTTCGAAAACAGCGACGGCCCGGTCGAAGTGGTGAACCGTTTCCAGGGCCATGCCTGGACCAGCCAACTTGATCACTCGCCGCTGGACGTGGTGGCCTGGCACGGCAACCTCACGCCGTGCAAGTACGACCTCGCGCGTTTCATGGCGATCGGCAGCATTTCCTTCGACCACCCCGACCCCTCGATCTTCACCGTGCTGACTTCGCCCGCGGAAATTGCGGGCGTGGCCAATTGCGATTTTGTAATTTTCCCGCCGCGCTGGCTGGTCGCCGAAGGCACTTTCCGCCCGCCCTGGTTTCACCGCAACGTGATGAGTGAATTGATGGGCCTGATCAAGGGCGTATACGACGCCAAGGCCGAAGGCTTCCTGCCCGGTGGCATCAGCCTGCACAACAGCATGCTGCCGCATGGCCCGGATGTCGCCACTTTCGAGAAGGCCAGCGCGGCGGATCTGCAGCCGCACAAGATCGACAACACCATGGCCTTCATGTTCGAAAGCCGCCATGTGTTCCGCCCGACCGCGCAGGCGCTGGCAGCGCCCCAGCTACAAGCCGACTACGACAATGTGTGGAACGGCTTTGGCAACATGTTCAAGGGTTGATCACACACCCGGTGATGCGCCGTCGGGCCTTGCCGCGGGTGGGCGTAGCCGATTTTTTTCGTGACAGCAGCGCCGCGCCTATCGCAATCAAGTCGCGCACGGCATGCACGGCGTGCACCGCACGGCAGCGCGCCTGCGACCAAAGCCCTGGCGTAGACTCGGGCGGGGTCGGGTTGCCGTGCCCGCGTCCAACCTTGCCTCGGGCAGTTTCGAGCCAACGCAATCTGCACATTGCGCATATGTTTCTTCCAACAGGCGAGACCTGAATGACCGCAACAAATCGGGCCGGCGTGCTCGACATACTGATCGTCGGCGCCGGTTTCGCCGGCCTCTACATGCTCTACAAGGCGCGCCAAACGGGACTGTCGGCACGCGTGATCGAAGCTGCCAACGGCGTCGGCGGCACCTGGCACCACAACCGCTATCCCGGTGCACGCGTCGACATCCAGAGCATGGAGTATTCATTCCAGGCCTTTCCCGGGTTGCAGCAGGCATGGCACTGGACCGAGCGCTACGCCGCGCAACCGGAGCTGCTGCGCTATGCCAACCATATTGCCGACCACTTCGCCTTGCGCGACGGCATCGAGCTCGATACCAGGATCACCGGCGCCGCATTCGATGAAAACGCCGGGCGCTGGCGCATCCAGGGCGCAGCCGGCAAACACTGGCAGGCGCGCTTCCTGGTGCTGGCAAGCGGCCCGCTTTCGTCGCCCAATACGCCCGCCTTCAAGGGGCTGGAACGCTTTGCCGGCAGCGTCCATCACACCGCACAATGGCCGCACCGGCCGGTGGATTTCGCGGGCAAACGGGTGGCCATCATCGGCACCGGCTCCTCGGCGGTGCAGGCCATTCCGCTGATCGCGGCCGAAGCACGCGAGCTCACCATATTTCAGCGCACCGCCGCCTATGCGGTACCGGCACACAACGGCCCGCTGGACCCGGCCTACGAGGCACGCATCAAGGCCGATTACGACGGCTTTCGCGCGCGCAACAGCCGCATGCCGGCGGGCATCGGTTGCGAGTTGCCACCCAACCCGCAATCGGCACTGACGGCCAGCGCGGAAGAACTCGACGCCGGGTTCGAGGCACGCTGGCAGGTCGGCGGCTTCAGCTTTCTGGGAGCGTTTTACGACATCCTCCTTGATGCACGCGCCAACGCGCTGGCCGCCGAATTCATCCGCCACAAGATCAGGTCCGTTGTACACGACCCGGCAACGGCGGCATTGCTGTCGCCACAACACACGCTGGGCTGCAAGCGCCTGTGCGTGGACTCAGGCTATTACGCGACCTACAACCGCGCCAATGTCCATCTGGTCGACGTAAGCAAGCACCCGATCGACGAGATCACACCGACCGGCCTTGTCACCTGCGGCCGCGAGTATGTGTTTGACGAACTGGTGCTGGCCACCGGCTTCGACGCCATGACCGGCACCCTGATGCGCATGGACCTGCGCGGCCGCGGCGGCCTTTGCATCCAGGAAAAATGGCGCGCCGGTCCACTCAACTACCTTGGGCTTGCCATCGCCGGTTTTCCCAACCTGTTCAACATTGGCGGCCCGGGCAGCACCTCGGCCTTCACCAACCTGACCCTTTCGATCGAGCACCATGTCGACTGGATCGCCGATTGCATCGCACACCTGCAGGCAGGCGGGCACACGACGATCGAGGCGAGCGCGCAAGCCGAAGCCGCCTGGATCGAGCATGTCAACGCCGTGGCGCAACGCACCCTGTTCCTCACCTGCAACTCCTGGTATCTGGGCGCCAACATACCGGGCAAGCCGCGCATGTTCATGCCGCTGGTCGGGTTTCCGGCCTATGCCGAGCGCTGCGCGAAAGTCGCGCGCCATGGCTATGAAGGATTCGTCCTGACCTAGCCTAAAAAAGCCGCAGCGGCGGCTTGCGCTCAGCGCCGCCCTGCGTTGAAACCAGGGTGAGCCCAGGGTGATCCCAGGCAGGAGCACGCACCATGGCACGGCACCCGAAGCCCGATAACGGTGCGCCGCGCAGAACCCACAACACGCAACGATCATCCAGGCTACGGCACACACGACGCGCCAAAGTGTCCATGCACCCAAAAAAAGCCCCGACCAGGTTTCCCGGGTCGGGGCAGAATCCACTTCCGTGGAGGAGACATACTCTCCTTACGCAGATTGCATGCCAGCTTCAGCCCGTTTCGTCGTGCGTTTGCCGGCAATGCATACATGTGCGATATTCGAGGCCGTGCCGGCAGCGACTACAACGGCCGCTGCAAAGAAGTTTCAACTATATGAAAGATGAAAAACCATGGCCAAAATGCCCGACATGAACACTCCGCTTTTCAAAAAAGGACTTGCCGTGCGCCGCGCGGTAGTGGGCGCCGATTATGTGGAGAAATCACTGGCTTCGATGAACCAATTCAATGCGCCGCTGCAAAAGCTGGTGACCGAATGGTGCTGGGGCGACGTCTGGACCCGCCCCGGCCTGCCTCGCGCGACGCGCTCGATGCTGAACCTCGCCATGCTGTGCGCGCTCAATCGCCCGCACGAATTGCGCATTCACCTGCGCGGCGCGCTCAACAACGGCGTCACGCCCAGGGAGATTCAGGAAGTGTTGCTGCAGGTAGCCGTCTATTGCGGCGTGCCGGCCGGGGTCGAGGGCTTCAGAATTGCCACCGAAGTGATCAACGAAGCCAAATCCGCAACCAGGCCGGCGGGCAAAGCCACGGGCGCCAAACCCAAAGCCGCAAGGAAGCCAGGCCCCGCAGCGCGACCGCAAGCCTGACGCGATGATCGCCTTCGATCGCCGCCGCCTGCTTCAGGCAGGCGCCGCCCTGGCGGCGGCGGGTTAGTCTGCCAGGCTTGCGTGCCCAGACCTGGCCCAACCGCCCGGTGCGTATCGCGCACGGCTACGACAGTCGTTCCAATCCCGATACCGTGGCGCGCACCATGAGCCGTGATCCAGTTTCCGTTCGTGATCATGGTCAAGCCGGATTCGCCGCAGTCGACATGCTGCATGTACCGTTCAAGGGCACCTCGTTCCTGGGCCGGATCGGCGGGCGCGTTGACATGCGCATCGCAGCTTCCGCGAACTGGCGCGCACGGCGAAGCTGGATGGTTGATGCGCGTTGCAACCTGAATTCGCACGCCGTTGCGGCGCATGGCTGGCAGCCAAGGGAACACTGAACCAGTCCGTAGGTGGAGAAAGTCTTTCTTGCAAGATATTGAATCGAAAAGGTTCTCCGTTCGAGAATCCGCATTCCAGGGACTTGTTCAGCGTTTTCCAAACTACCGCAGCTTCAAGAGCCGCGCGGCGTTTTCCTTGATGATCAGGGGCCTGGCCTCAGGCTTGATCGGCAGTTTGTCAAACTCGGCCAGCCAGCGATCCGGCAGGATCACCGGATTGTCGCTGCCGAAGAGCACCTTGTGCTTGAGGAGGGTATTGGCGTATTGCACCAGCTTGGGCTCGAAATACTTGGGCGACCAGCCCGACAGATCGATGTAGACGTTCGGCTTGTGCAGCGCGACCGACAACTGCTCGTCCTGCCAGGGCACGCCCGGATGCGCCGAGATGATGGGCATGTCGGGAAAGTCGGCCGCGACGTCGTCGAGATACAAGGGGTTGCCGTACTTGAGGCGCAAGCCGGCGCCACCCGCCATGCCCGCACCGATGCCGGTCTGGCCGGAATGGAAGAGCGCCGGCAAGCCCGCTTCGGCGATCACTTCGTAAAGCGGATACGCATCGTGATCGTTGGGAAAGAAACCCTGGATGATGGGGTGGAACTTGAAACCCTTGACGCCGAAATCCTTGATCAGGCGGCGCGCCTCGCGCACACCCATCTTGCCGCGCGCCGGGTCGATGCTGGCGAAGGGAATCGCGATATCCGCATGTTGTGCGGCTGATTCCGCCACCTCCTCGTTGGAAATGCGCCGGATCCCCATACCGCGCTCGTGATCGACGGTGAAGACGACAAAGGCGATCTTTCGCTCGCGATAGTAGGCGGCCATCTGTGCGATGGTCGGATGCTTCACCTCGTAACGGAAATAGCGCCCGCGTGCTTCGAGCGACTCGGCCTCCGCCTCATCGGGCAGCACGCGTGTCGAGGTTTCGGCATGGGTGTGGATATCGATGGCGACCAGTGCGTCTACGTCGATCCTGGACATGGTGAAGTTCTCCCGCAGATTCAATGATGGTGGAAGAGTGACGCGTTGGAGGAAGGCTTGGCGAGCGCCCTATTCACACTTGACGCGAATCTCATCAGGCACGCGAATGGCCTTGATGCGGTTCGGGTCATCGGGATGCATGGTAATGAAGGCGCGCACCTCGCGCCCCTCGCAGATGAGGGTCTCGCCGCGCGTGATGACATGCTTCTGGATGAACACCTTGTTGCGCCACTCCTCGATCGAGGTGGCGATGCGAATGGTCTCGCCGTATTTCGCCGCGTTCGAATACTTGACGTTGATCTCCAGCACCGGGGTGCCGGTGATGCCGGTGGTCTTGACCAGTTCGCTCCAGATCGGGATGCCGCAAGCGACGAAAAAATTGAGCGATGAGGCGTCCATCCAGCGCGAGAAATTGGGGAAGAACACGATCCCGGCGGGGTCGCAATCGCCGAAATTGATCAAGACATCGGTGGTGACAATGCGGGGCATGTTGGCGCTGCCGGTGACGGGCGAGAACGAATACTATCCTTCAACGCTGCATTTGCGTTGACGCTCGGCGATCAGCCGTGCACAGCGGGATTGGCCACCAGCGTGCGTGCGCTGGCCTTGGGAAGATACAGTTCCTCGACCAGAGCGGCGCGGTTGTTGAGCACCATGCGCTGGTTGATCGAGCCCTTGTCGGTGGCCTCGCCAATATCGAGTGACGCGGCCTCCTCTAGCAGCAGCGCGCGCACCACGCGGGTGGCGCTGCCGGTGGCAGAGCCGGCAACGCGGTCGAGCGCCACCTGAAATACCGCGCGCACCGCGGCATGCGCCAGCAGCGCGCAAACCGTGGCGCCCGCGCCCAGTTCCGGGCACAGCGCGCGGCAGGCATCGACCGCCGGAAACAACAGCACCCCGATAGCGTCGCGGTCATGGCCTGCGATCACCACGTCCTGCACATAGGGCGCGCCGGCGGCGATCACGCTCTGCCGCAAGGGGCCGACGCTGACCCAGGTGCCGGTGGCGAGCTTGAAGTCCTCGGCCACGCGGCCGTCGAACATCAGGCCTTGCGCAGGATCGGCCGGATCGGCCAGGCGCAGCGCGTCGCCCATCAGGTAGAAGCCCTCCGCATCAAATGCCGCGCGCGAAAGTTCATCATGCTTCCAATAGCCTGGCGTGATGTTCGGGCCGCGCAAGCGCATTTCCAGCTTGTCACCATTGGGCACCAGCTTGAGTTCGACACCCGGCATCGGCAGCCCGACGTTGCCGGCACTTGCCATCTGCCAATTGGCGAACAGCGCCGCCGGCGCGGTTTCGGTCGACCCCAGGCTTGTGATCATTGGCACGCGTTCGCCTATGGTTCGATGGCTCAGCCGCTCCAGGCTGTCCCACACATGCTGCGACAGGCCGGCCCCTGCGTACATCAACACCCGCAGCTTGCTGAAGAAGCTTCTGCACAAGGCCGCGTCATCCTCGAAAAACGGCAACAGCGCCTCGAAACCCCTGGGCACGTTCAGGTACATGGTCGGCGCCACTTCCCTCAAGTTGGCCACCGTCTTCTCGATCTGCCCCGGCACCGGCTTGCCTTCGTCGATATACAGCGTACCGCCGTTGAACAACACCAGGTTGAAATCGTGATTGCCGCCGAAGGTGTGGTTCCACGGCGGCCAGTCCAGCAGCACTGGCGGCTCATCGGCAAGAAACGGCAGCATGGTGGCTATCATGCGCTGGTTGCTGCACAGCATGCGATGGGTGTTGATGACCGCCTTGGGCATGCCGGTGGAACCGGAAGTGAAGAGGAATTTCGCCATGCTGTCGGGCCCGACGGCCTGATGCGCCGCCTCCACCGCCACGCTCGGACTGGTGGCCAAAAGTTCGGCGAACAGTCGTGCGCCGCGCCCGGCCGGCGGCGCACGCGTCACCACCAGCTCGGTGGCGGGCGGAATCGCCGCCGCGATCGCGCGTTCAAACACCTGTCCGTTGGCAACGAACACCAGGCCCGGCTCGAGCAGGGCGACGATGTGCTTGAGCTTGTCGAAATCCTGCGAGACAAGCGAGTACGGTACCGACACCGGTGCAAACGGAATGCCCACATGCAGCGCAGCCAGGCCGAGCAGTGCATGCTCGATATCATTGCCCGAAAGAATCAGCAGCGGCCGTGTGGCTGACAGGCCGCGATCGAGCAACGCCTGTGCCAGACAGCGCACCTGGGCCAGGGCTGCGGCGTAGCCGATGCGCCGCCAGTCGCCGCCGGCGGCGCGTTCGGCAAGAAACGGTTGCTGCGGGCGCTGCGCCGCCCAGCGGATGAGCGGATCGGTAACGCGCCGCTCAAAAGCCCCAAGGGTGTGCGGCGACCGCAGCAGCATGCTGCCATCGCTGCGGTGTTCGATGGTGGTGTCGCGCGGGCCGAACCGCACCGCGCGATAGGGGGCCTGCTTGTAGCCGTTGGTCATGCGGCGCTCCCGGATTGATCCTATTGCGCCCGCACCCGGGCGGCCTTGCCGTCGAGAAACGCCCGCACCCGGGCCTTGGCTTCCGGCGCGCTTTGCGCAATCGCGGCAATCAGGGATTCGGTGAACAAGCCTACCTCCTGGGTCGAATCGGCAATCCGCGGCAAGGCCTGCATTACCGCGAAATTGGTCATCGCGGCATTGCCGGCCATCTTGCGTGCCAGCTCCAGCGCTTTCGCCCGCGCTTCACCGGCGCCGACCAGATACTGCGCGAAGCCGAGACGCTCGCCCTCGTCGGCCCGGTAGACGCGGCCGGTAAGCATCATGTCGGTCATGCGCGCCACGCCGATCAGGCGCGGCAGCCGGGCCGAACCGCCACCACCGACGAATATGCCGCGCTGGCCTTCCGGCAGCGCGTAGAACGCGCTGGCGTCCGCCACCCGCACATGGCAGGCGGCGGCCAGCTCGAGGCCGCCACCAATCACCGCGCCATGCAGTGCGGCGACTACCGGCACCCGGCCGAACTGGATTTTCTCGAACGCCATGTGCCAACTGCGCGAATGATGCACGCCTTCGACGGCGTCGCGGTCCCTGAGCGTGGACAGGTCGAGGCCGGCACTGAAATGGTCGCCACGGCCGCAAATCACCGCCGCACGCACGCCGTCAGGCGGCTTGGCGAAAAATGCCTCCAGCAAACCCACCATGTCGTCCGCCAGGGCGTTGCGCTTCTCGGGACGATTGAGTTCGATGATCGCGATGTCGCCGTCGCGCCGCACCGTGACCGGGCGGCCGCCGGCAGGTTTTGCCTCAGACCTCACAATTTTTCGCGCAACCATCGAGGATCTCTCACTTCCGTTTGAATTGCCTGGATCGCAATATAGCGCGCGAATCCACCTGGCTGACAGAACCCCCGCGCGCGGCCGGCGAACGACTGCGCGCAGGCACTGCAACAATCAGGAGTCTGCGGTAAAGCCGGTGGCCTTGACGATCGGCTGCCAGAAATCGAAATCCGATTGCAGCGCACACATCGCTTGCATCAACCCAGTGCCGGCTTTTTAGGTGCCAGATCGGCGAATTCCGCCGCCTGCCCGCTTTTTTGCGCCATCAGCGCTCGCGCGATATCGGCCGGATTGAACACCCCCGGTTGCAGCGCGTTGAGATAGGCGAACGACTCGGCCAGCGCATGGTCGCGCGCATAGCCGATCATCTCCTTGGTGGCGGCGATCGCCAATGGCGCCTTGGCGGCGATCTTCGCGGCCACCGCCAGCACGCCTTCGATCAGGGCCTCGTGGCCGTCGAAGACGCCGTTGACAAAGCCTAAACGCTCCGCGCGCTCTGCACCCAGGCGATCGCCGGTATAGGCCAGTTCGCGCATCACCGCCTCCGGTATCTGGCGCGGCATGCGGTTCATGGTGCCCACGTCGGCCATCATGCCGAGGTTGATTTCCTGGATGCAAAAAAACGCGTCGCGGGTGCAGTAGCGCAGACAGCAGGCCGTCGCCAGATCGACCGCGCCGCCGATGCAGCCGCCCTGGATGGCGGCGATGACCGGAAAGCGGGCCTCGGCAATGGCGCTGAAGGACTGTTGCAGTTTGCGCAATTGCTGACGGAAGCGCTCGCGCGCCTCGACATCCTCGGTACCAAGCGCGTCGGGCGAGGAGAACACCGACAGGTCCATGCCGGCCGAAAAATGCCGCCCGGCGGCGCTGATCACCGCTACCCGGGTGCCACCGACCTCATCGAGTTCGCGAAACACACGCGGCATCTCGGCCCAGAACGCGGGCACCATGCTGTTTTGTCTCTCGGGATGGTTCAAATGCACCCGCGCCACCGCGCCGTCACGCGTCACCTCGAAACACTCGTAGTCCATGGCGTTTCCTTTTCTCCGTTTCGGCTGTCGTGTCGCTTCAGCCGCGCGCGGCGCGGTCTTTGGCGTTCTGCGTCTCGATGGCGGCACGGGCCTCGGTCCAGTCGGCGTCCTGCCAGTTGCGCAACTCGTAGAAATTGCCGCCCATGCCCAAGTGGGCCGCGCCGTCCATCATGATCGACTGGCCCGAGAGCCAGTTGCAGCCGCCGCTCATGAGGAAAGCGGCGAGGTTCTGCAACTCCCCCATCTCGCCGCAACGCGCCTGCGGATTGACCTTCGCCGAGCGCGCGCCCGGTTGCTCGCCCGGACTCAAGCGCTTGCTCATGCCTTCGGTGGGAATCTCGCCCGGCCCCACTGCGTTGATGCGAATGCCGTAGCGCCCCCACTCGGTCGCCAGCGACATGGTCATGCCGTGGATGGCACTCTTGCTCATCGCCGAGGGCACCACGAACGGGCTGCCGTTCAACACCCAGGTGACGATGATCGACATCACGCTCTTCATCGGCATGCCGGGCTTCCAGCCACCGGCGGCCTTGACTTCGGCAATCCAGCGTTTGCCCACCGCATGGGTCACGTAGAAGGTGCCGTGCATGACGATGTTGGCAACGGCGTCGAACCCGCGCGGGCTCAGGTCTTCGGTGCGGCTGATGAAGTTGCCGGCCGCGTTATTGACCAGGCCGGTGAGGCCGCCATGGGCGAAGATGTCCTCCACCATTTCCTCGACGACCGGCGCCTGGCGGATGTCGATGGCGTAAGTGGCGACCTTGCGCCCGTAACGCGCCTCCAGCGCGGCCGCGGTCTCGGCCAGCACCGCGCCGCGCCGCCCGCAGATCACCGCGTCGGCGCCCAGCTCCAGAAACTTCTCGGTCATCGCGCGGCCAAGCCCGGTGCCGCCGCCGGTCACCAATATGCGCTGTCCTGCGAGTAAGTCCTGTTTGAACATGCTTGTTCCCGTTTCAGGTTGTGAAAATCGCCGCTATGATAGGCGCCATCCTCCCCCACTGCTGACTCGGATTGGCCCGATCAGAGCGCCGTCATGGCCATACAACCAAGAAGCCCCCCTGTACCGCCAGCCACGTCGGAGCGTGAAAACCGTCTCAAGCCGCGCAAGAAGCCGGTGCAAGGCCGATCACGCGTAACGGTGGATGCCATCCTCGAGGCGGCAGCTCGGCTTTTTGTACGTGACGGCTATCCCAACACCACCACCAACCGCATCGCCGAGCTGGCCGGCGTGTCGGTCGGCTCGTTGTACGAGTATTTCCCCAACAAGGCCTCGATCCTGCTGGCGCTGTTGCAGCGTCAGGTACAGGCCACCTTCGCGCTGATGCAGGAGCGCCTGACGGCAGTACGCGGCGCATCCCTGGACACGCTGGTGCGTACCATCGCCCGCACTGTGATCGAAGCGCACTACAAAGAGCTGGACCTCAATCGCATCCTGATCGCCAGCATGACCCGGGTCTCGCAATGGCGGCACCTGGAGAAGGCGTCGTTCTCCGCGGCCGAGTTGCTGCGCGATTCACTGGCACACCTGATCGAAGACCCGGTGCGCCTGGAACACGCAGCCTTCACCGTCGAAACCGTGGTCGAAGGCCTGCTGCAACGAACCATCCTGTTCGCGCATCGCCTGCCGGGCTATCCGCTGGAGGACGAGATCGCGGCGGTGCTCATGGGTTATCTCGCGCCGCTGGTGCGGCGTTAGCGTGAGATGTCGACGCGGCAGGTGATCCTTCTGCGCGTCGAAGCGCCAGCCAAGCCGGCGTACGGCGCGCCTTGTAACGGTTGCGGCGTGTGCTGCGCGACCGAACCTTGTCCGCTGGGAGTCGTGATTTCGCGTCGCCGGACAGGCACCTGCGATGCCCTCGTCTGGGACGAAGAAGACAACAGGTATTCATGCGGAGCGATCGTAAATCCGCAGGCCGTTCTGCCGCGCAAACTCGCCTGGCTTGCGCCGAGCTTCACCGTGCTGGCGAAACGATGGATCGCAGCAGGAAAAGGGTGCGACGCCAGTCTGCGTGTGGAATCGCCGGACGTGAAAGGATAATGGAGGGAACCCAACAGCTCTACTTAAAAATATCGAAAAAAGTCAAGTCGATTTCGTAGACCGTGGTTGGCTTCAATCCCAACTCAAATCGCTTGAACATCTCATATAGCTTTTCCCCGTCAACCAACTCGATCGGAGTGGCGCCAGGTCGCTCTGCCTCTATTCGCGCCTGAGCCGAGAAGGTTCCAGTAGTCAAGAGGATGCCCTTTTCCGCACGCCCATCCATCGCTCCGCGCAAATCCCGCACTTCTTTAGGCGGCACAGCTCGACTCTCGAAATAGTCAAGCGTCTAAAGCCGTCCGATCGGCGTCAGAGACCAAACACCGCGCTTGCTGGAATCGATGAAGCCTTCCCAGGCCAAATACTGACGAGCCCATTGGACCTGATTGTGAAATCTTTCTTGACCTGACTTTGTTACCACATTTCGATTTCTTCTCCGATACTGAGCTTTCGGCCAATGCTGTCGGACGCTTCGCGCGAAGAAGCCGATCCGCCCAGTTCGCGCAGCACCTCCAACAGGGGGCCCATCCAGTTCACAAACTCGGCCTGACCGCAATGGGTGCAAACTTTTGCCGCTTTTGCCTTCTTCCACTCGTGCGATCTAAGCCGCCAACTTGCCCGACACAGCCAAATCACCCATCCCGGCAAGCAGATTGATCACCAAAATATCTTCATCCAGCTCGTCCCAATGAAGTCCTTGCCCGCCACCGCTGATCACGACATTCGAACGCTGCTCAGGGGTGGCCCGCAGCAATCGGGGGAAAAATGCCAGGGGTACGCCGAGTTTGCGGCCGTCGGTCATGTCGACCCACATCATGCTTTCGTCAAACCCAACAGACTTAGCCAAAGTGCTCATGCCAGCCCCTTTCTATCGCATCCTTGTTCTGTCGAATCACTTCGACCAGTTCCTTCAATTCACTTGAAGAAAACCCGTACGACTCCGCGACCGCGATATCAGGATACAACCAAATTTTCGCCAAATCCTGCGCGCGTTGGGCATGGACGTGTACGGGTTCGCGCGGCTGGCCTTCGTTGGAAAAGAAGAAAACACGAATGCCTTTGTAACGGAACACACCCGGCATGACTTACTCAGTCTCGCCGCAGCGGGGAAAAATTCGGGGCGAAACCAATGCCCTTGAAGGTCCGATTCGAGCCTGTCCAATTTGAATCCCTGACAAGAACTGCTTTTCGTCCTATTTCCACGCCGCCTTGCGCTTGTTGACGAACGCGTCGACGCCCTCGATGCCGTCCGGTGACTGCAGGTTGCAGGTCATGGTGCGCCCTGCGAGGTCGTAGGCTTCGGCCAGTCCGAGATCGACCTGACGGTAAAACGCCCCTTTGCCCATGGCGATGGCGGCAGCGCTCTTGGCGCAGATGGCGTCGGTCAGCTTCTTGACTTCCGCATCGAGCGCATCGGCCGGCACCACGCGGTTGATGAGCCCCCAGGCGCGCGCAGTGTCCGCGTCGATCAGGTCGCCGGTGACCAGCATTTCCATCGCCCGCTTGCGGTTGATGTTGCGCGCCACACCGACCGCGGGTGTCGTGCAGAACAGCCCGTTGTGGATGCCCGACAGCGCGAACTTCGCCTCCGGCACCGCCACCGCGAGGTCGCACATCGACACCAGCTGGCAGCCGGCTGCCGCAGCCACACCGTGCACGCGGGCGATCACCGGTTGCGGCAGGGCGACGATGGCCTGCATCATTGCGGCGCAATCGTCGAACAGGCCCTGCTGCCAGGCAGCGTCCGGATGGGCGTGGATTTCCTTCATGTCGTGCCCGGCGCAAAAACCGCGCCCGGCGCCGGCGATGACCACGACTCTGATGGCGGGATCGACTGCTACGACCTTCAGTTCACCGGTCAGCGCCGCGATCATCGCCGAGGACAAGGGATTCAAGCGGTCGCCACGATTGAGTGTGAGCCTGGCAACCTTGTCCAGAACTGACACCCGAACAAAGGCATCATCAGAAACGACGGCGTAACTCATGGATTTTCCTTTCTCAACGCGGCAACCACTGAAAGTGCACCCGCAAGGCGGGCGAGTTTGCTGTCGAAAGTGACCAGATCGCACTTGCGTTCCGCGGCTCCGGCCAGCAGCAGACAATCCGCAAAATCGGCGTTGGTCGCGCTGAACATCGTCAATGCAGAAGCGGCTACGGCCGGCCGTTCCAGAACATAGCGCTGATGTCCGATGAGCGTTGCCAATGCCTGCGCGATCTCGCCACGGGCGAATCGATAAGAAGTGCGCAGGACCCGGACAAGTTCGGCCAATGCGACCTCCTGGACCAGGACCGATTTCTCCGCTCGCAGCAGGGCGCGCGCGGATTCAACCTCGGCTCGCTCGGAGGGATCGTCGACCAGCACGCGGACCAGGACATTGGTATCAAGCGCGCGCACGTCTGGTCCAACCCTTGGCGATGGCCTCGTCCATCTGCTTGAGGCTCACCGATTTTTTTGCCTTGAGTATGCCGAAGATGGAGGCGATGTCTTGATTGTCGCGCTCGATGAACACCCGGCCGTTCAGCTCGACGAATTTCACCCTGTCGCCCGGGTTCAGGCCGAGCCGGCGACGGATCTTCACAGGAACCGTGACCTGCCCCTTCGTGGTCAGGGAAAGGCTTGTCATGACTGCATTCCTTACCAGAAAAAAGTATTACGTTTAAATTGTAACGCTCGCACAATCAATGCACTATTCGATCGCCGCCGCCGACTTGGCCTGCTCGCGCAATACAAACTTCTGGATCTTGCCGGTGGAGGTCTTGGGCAACACGCCGAACACTACCTTGCGCGGCGACTTGAAATGCGCCAACGACGCACGGCAATGGGCGATGATCTCGGCCTCGGTTACGCTCGCGTCCCCCTTGAGTTCGACAAAGGCGCAGGGCGTCTCGCCCCATTTCGGGTCGGGGGTGGCCACCACCGCGCAGGCCAGCACCGCCGCATGGCCGTAGATCACGTCCTCGACTTCGATCGAGGAAATGTTTTCGCCGCCGGAAATGATCACGTCCTTGCTGCGGTCGCGAATCTTCACATAGCCGTCGGCACAGGCCACGCCCAGGTCACCGGTATGGAACCAGCCGCCGGCGAAGGCTTCCTGGGTGGCCTTCTCGTTTTTCAGGTAGCCCTTCATGGCGATATTGCCGCGAAACATGATCTCGCCCATGGTCTGGCCATCCGCCGGCACCGCTTGCATGGTCGCCGGGTCGAGTACCGCCAGCGCTTCCTGCAGGGTGTAGGGCACGCCCTGGCGCCCCACCATCCGGGCCCGCTCGCTGATGCTCAAACTCGCCCATTCAGGCTGCCTGGCGCACACCGCCGCCGGGCCATAAACCTCGGTCAGGCCGTACACGTGCGTCAGGTCGAAGCCCATGCGCTCCATGCCTTCGATCATCGAGGCTGGCGGTGCCGCGCCCGCAACCATCGCGCAGACCTTGTGCTCGATGCCGGCGCGCAACTCCGCTGGCGCGTTGATGATGGTCGAATGGACGATCGGCGCGCCGCAGTAGTGCGTGACCTTGTGTTGGCGAATCGCCTGCAGAATCGCTTTCGGTTCAACCCGCCGCAAGCACACGTTGACACCGGCGATCGCAGCCAGGGTCCACGGAAAACACCAGCCATTGCAATGAAACATCGGCAGGGTCCAGAGATAGGTGGCGAAATGCGGCATGCCCCAGACCACGATGTTCGAGGTAGCGTTCAGGTAGGCGCCCCGATGATGGGTCACCACGCCCTTGGGATTGCCGGTGGTGCCGGAGGTGTACCCGAGCGCGATCGCATCCCATTCGTCGGCCGGGTGGCGCGGCGCATGCTGCGCATCGCCGGCGGCGATGAAGGATTCATATTCAAGGGCGCCGATGGGTTCGCCCGGGCCATCGTATTCAGGGTCATCGACATCGATCACCAACGGCTTGACCTTGGCCTCTGCCAATGCCTGGGCCATGGTGGCCGCGAACTCGCGATCGACCAATACCAGTTTGGTCTCGCTGTGGTCGAGCATGAATGCAATCGCCGCGGCGTCGAGGCGGGTGTTGAGGGCGTTGATCACCGCACCGGTCATCGGAATGCCGAAATGCGCTTCGACCATGGGCGGGATGTTGGGCAGCATCACCGCCACGGTGTCACCGACACCGATGCCGCGCGCCACCAGGGCCGAGGCCAGGCGACGGCTGCGCGCATAAGTCTGGGCCCAGGTGCGCCTCAAGTCGCCGTGGATCACGGCAACGCGTTCCGGATAAACCGCAGCGCTACGGGCGATGAATGAAAGCGGCGTCAACGCCACGTGGTTGGCCGGCGTTCTTGGAAGGCCCTGATCATAGATGCTGGTCATATGCGAGTGCGCCGATGCGGAGTGGGTATGATGGCAATTGTAATGAACTCCGCCGCCTCGTAATGCGCCCGCCGGCGCAAGCCTGCCCCGCATGAAGCCGGGGCCTTTCGAACCGACCTTGCCTGGCCTCGCTGTGCGCCTCGCGATTGCCGCCGCAGGTTCGCTGCTGGTGCATGCCCTTTTCATCAGCGGCGCCATGCGCGGCCTGGCCGACGTGTTCCGCTGGTCGAATACCGAACCCGCACCGCTCACAGTAACGGCGCGCATCAAGGCGCTGCCCGCCGAGCCTGCCGTGGCGCCGCCCGTGCCGCGCGCGCTGCCGGCCAAAAGGAAGCCGGGCAAGCCAGCGGCAGCCACGCCCGTCGCGCCGCTGCCGCAGGTGGTCGCCGCGCCGCTTGCCGCGCCGGATGCGCCGGCGCCCGCTGTCGCAGCGCCGATGGCCGCGCCTGCCGTCGCAGGCCCGGTCGCCGAGACCGCGCCGATGGCCGAGACCGCGCCGATGGCCGAGACCGCCCCCAGCGCGCCGCCGCAGCCGGTCGCACCACCGCCACGCCCGCCGCGTCGCGCCTCCCTGCCGCCACAGGCCACCATCACGCTGGAATTGACGCTTGAATCCAACAACTACAAGGTCTGGGCCACACAGCAATGGAGCATGAGCGACGGGCGCTACCGCATCGTCTTGTCGGCCGAAGCGCGCGCGCTGTTTTTCACGCTGGGCTCGATCATGCTCGAAAGCCAGGGCGTTGTGTCGCCGGACGGCCTGCGGCCGGAGCGCTATGTCGATGAACGCAACAAGCGCCGCACCACCGTCAGTTTCAGCGCCAACGAGAAAAGTGCCCTTGTAGAAGAGGCCAATGGCAACCGCAAGACCATCGCACTGGCAGGCCAGGCGGCCGACATCATGAGCCTGACCTACGATCTGGCCTTCAATCCGGATATCAATGTAGGCGCGCCGTTTACGCTGTCGAACCGCGATGCGGTCGATGAGATCCGCCTGGTCGCGAAGAGCGAAGAGGTGTTGAGCGGCGAGGCCGGCAATCTCACCACCCGCTTCTACGATTTCAGGCGTCCGGACGGCAGCGGCGGTATCCAGGTCTGGCTGGCGCCGGAGCGTGCCTGGCTGCCGGCGAAAATACGCGTGCTGGGCCGCGACGGCGCGCTGACCATGGTTGCAACCAAATACGAGTTCGGTGGCGCCGACAGCAGGTAAAATCCTTTTTTTGCGGTGCAGCAATGCTTGCCGCACAGCGGCGCAACCAGTGCCGAACCCATTCCAGCGATCACACCATGTCACCAGCCGAGTTGAGCAAGAGTTTCGATCCGCACGCCATCGAGGCTAAGTGGTACCCATTGTGGGAAAAGGCGGGCTATTTCAAGGCCGGCAGCAAGGTGCCCGGCGCGCCGGCGGATATTGGCGCCTTCTCGATCCAGTTGCCGCCACCGAATGTGACCGGCACCCTGCATATGGGCCATGCCTTCAACCAGACCGTGATGGATGCGCTGACCCGCTACCACCGCATGTTGGGGGCGGCCACCCTGTGGTTGCCCGGCACCGACCATGCCGGCATCGCCACACAGATCGTAGTCGAGCGGCAACTTGAGGCGCAGAACATCTCGCGCCACGACCTGGGTCGCGACAAGTTCATCGAAAAGGTCTGGGCCTGGAAAGAGGAGTCCGGCGGCGCGATCACGCGCCAGATGCGCAGGCTCGGCGACTCCTGCGACTGGGATCGCGAATACTTCACCATGGACGACAAGCTGTCGAAAGTGGTGACCGAGGTGTTCGTGCGCCTGTTCGATGAGGGCCTGATCTATCGCGGCAAGCGCCTGGTCAACTGGGACCCGGTTCTGGGCACCGCGGTGTCCGACCTGGAAGTGGTGAGCGAGGAGGAAGACGGCAGCCTGTGGCATATCAACTACCCGCTTACCGACGGTTCCGGTCACCTCACCGTTGCCACCACCCGGCCGGAAACCATGCTGGGCGACGTCGCGGTGATGGTGCATCCCGAGGATGAGCGCTATCGCCATCTGGTCGGAAAAAAGGTTCGCCTGCCCCTGTGCGAACGCGAGATCCCGGTAATCGCCGACGACTACGTCGACCGCGAATTCGGTACCGGCTGCGTCAAGGTCACTCCGGCACATGATTTCAATGACCACGCGGTCGGGCAGCGTCACGACCTGCCGAACATCGAGATCTTCACCCTCGACGCCAAAATCAGCGCCAACGCACCGGCCGCCTACCACGGACTGGACCGCTTCGTGGCGCGCCAGCGGGTGATAGCCGACCTGGAGGCGCAGGGCTTTCTTGCATCGGTCACGGCGCACAAGCTGATGGTGCCACGCGGCGATCGCACCAATGCGGTGATCGAACCCATGCTCACCGACCAGTGGTTCGTGGCGATGACCAAGCCGGGACCATCGGGCAGAAGCATCACGCAAGCCTCACTGGACGTGGTGGCCGACGGCCAGGTCAGGTTTGTTCCGGAGAACTGGACCACCACCTATAACCAGTGGCTGGAGAAAATCCAGGATTGGTGCATCTCGCGCCAATTGTGGTGGGGGCACCGGATTCCGGCCTGGTATGGCGACGATAGCCGTATCTTTGTCGCCCGCGATGCGAAAGCCGCGCGCGCGCAGGCCGCCGCGGCGGGCTATTTCGGGGCCCTGAGCCGCGACCAAGACGTGCTCGACACCTGGTTTTCTTCCGCCCTGGTGCCGTTTTCGACCCTGGGTTGGCCCGCACCTGAAGCCGCTGACAAGGCGGCCTACGACCTGTATCTGCCGTCGTCCGTACTGGTCACCGGTTTCGATATCATTTTCTTCTGGGTCGCGCGCATGATCATGATGAGCACCCACTTCACCGGCCGGGTGCCGTTCACGGATGTTTACGTGCATGGCCTGATCCGCGACGCCGAAGGGCAGAAGATGAGCAAGTCCAAGGGCAATACCCTGGACCCGGTCGACCTGATCGACGGCATCACACTTGAAGCTCTGGTCGCCAAGCGTGTAAGTGGATTGATGAACCCCAGGCAGGCGGAGTCGATCATCAAGAAAACCCGCAAGGAGTACCCGGCAGGCATTCCCTCTTTCGGCGCCGACGCACTGCGCTTCACGATGGCGGCCTATGCCACCCTGGGGCGCAATATCAACTTCGACCTGAAGCGCTGCGAGGGCTACCGCAATTTCTGCAACAAACTGTGGAATGCCACGCGCTTTGTGCTGATGAATTGCGCGGGGCATGACACCGGGCTGGATGATTCGCGGCCCGTCAGCCCAAGCTTTGCCGATCGCTGGATCATCGGAGAACTGCAGCGCACCGAGCAAGCGGTCGCCGCCGGCTTCGCGGAGTACCGGCTCGACAATGTTGCGAGCGCGCTATACCGCTTCGTCTGGGATGAGTACTGCGACTGGTACGTGGAACTGGCCAAGGCGCAGCTGGCCAACGGCGACGCCGCCGCGCAACGTGCCACCCGCCGCACCCTGATTCGCGTGCTCGAGGCCACCTTGCGCCTGGCGCACCCGGTGATTCCGTTCATCACCGAGGAGCTGTGGCATTCGGTGAAGGCGCTGGCGGGCAAGACCGGTGACAGCATCTGCATCGCTCCGTATCCGCGTGCCCGGCCGGAGCGGATCGACGCCGCCGCCGATGACGAGATTGCCACTCTCAAGGCGCTGATCAATACCGCGCGCAACCTGCGCGGCGAGTCCGCTGTGTCGCCAGCGGAAAAAGTGGCCCTGATCGTGGTGGGTGACGCGGCAGCGATGGCCCGCTACACCCCCTACCTGCTGGCGGTCGCGCGACTGTCCGAAATACGCATGGTGGCAAGCCTGCCAGCCGGCCCGGCACCGGCGGCGATAATTGGTGCGACCCGACTGATGCTCGACATCAAGGTCGATCTCGATGCCGAACGGGGACGCCTTTGCAAGGAAATCGCGCGGATTCGCGGCGAGCTGTCCAAGGCCCGTGCCAAGCTTGAGAACCAAAGCTTCACCGCGCGCGCGCCGGCAGCAGTGGTCAGGCAGGAAGAAGAACGGGCCCGCGCATTCGAAGCCACCCTGAAAAAGCTGGAGGAGCAACTGGCGCAACTGGCGCAACTGCAATGAAGCGGAGCCGGCGCGGGCAGTGTCCGACGCGCCGCCGGCGCCCTACTTTTTCTTGAGAAAGTAGAAAAACTCGCGGTCGGCTTCGCCGCTGTCGAGCAATTGATGCCCGGTCTGACGGGAAAAGGCGGCGAAGTCACGTACCGAACCAGGGTCGGTGGCGGTGACCTTGAGTACCTGCCCGCTTGCAAGATCGGTCAGTGCCTTCTTGGCACGCAGGATCGGCAAGGGGCAATTCAGGCCGCGGGTGTCGATTTCCTTGTCAAAGTTCATGGCAGGCTCGCGATGTTCAGAATGGCAAAAAGGTGCAGGCGTATTTTAGCGTTTCCTTGTGTCATGCAACCAAAAAGCCGGTTTCATCGCACAGGCGGACGCGGCATAATACTGTTTCGGCAAGTCGCCCACCGCAAGTCGCCCATTAACCCGAGCCCCCGGGTTGGTGGGTGCCCCGGCAGAACATTGAATTGAAATAGCACCGGGTTTCGCAGCGCGCGTTGCGGATTTCGTTGCGGTTTTTCAAAGGAGGGTTTCGCAATGCCCGCAGCTCCCGTCGGCGGCAACACCACCTGGCTGGTATTGGTGGCCCAGCTGCCTGAAGAGGCGAATGCGCGCATGCGCATCCTGCGTACCCTTGAATCGCTGGGTTGTGCGATCCTGAGCGACGGCGCCTACATCCTTCCCGATACCGTTGCGGCGCGCCAGGGCCTGCAGCGCCTGGGCGAACACATCAGCAGCAGCGGTGGCAGCTTTCACCTGCTCACTACAGTAGCCGATGCCGATCAAGGCCGCACCTTCGCCCAGTTGTTCGACCGTACCACGCGTTATGTCGAACTGATCAAGAATATCGAGGCACTGCGGGCCGGCTTCGGTGTATCCGATCCGACCACGCTCTCGCGCAGCCTGATCAGGCTCAGGCGCGAGATGGAGTCGATTTCCGCGCTGGATTTTTTCCCCAGTGAAACCCGCAAACGCACCAGTCTGGCCTTGGCGACGATGGAGGCAGATGTCCGCAGAATCCTGTTTCCAGGCACCGCTGACCTCACCAGCACCCAGGAAATGCGCACCCGCCAGAAGTTTTTCCGCCGGGTCTGGGTAACGCGCCGACCGCTGTGGGTCGACCGGCTGGCGTGCGCCTGGCTGATCCGCCGCTTCATCGATGCGGAAGGCCGGGTGTTTTGGGGCGAGCGTGATCAGGCGGCCCCTGAGAGCGCCGTCACTTTCGGGTTCGAAGGCGCGATGTTCAGCAACTCTGCAAGCCAGGTCACCTACGAGGTACTGCTCGATTCCTTCGGTCTCGCCAAGGATCCCGCCTTGACGCGCATTGCCGCCATCATTCATGCGCTCGATATTGGCGGTGACCCGGTTCCCGAAGCCGCCGGCATCGAGACGCTGCTGCAGGGCGCCCAGCGCCGCGCAACCGGTGAGGAAAATCTGCTGGCCGAGACCGAAAAGACCTTCGATCTGTTGTACGACGCGTACTTCGAATCACCCCAGAAATAAGCGGCTGACCGCCTTCCGGTCCGCCCCTTTTGTTTCTCAGAAAATCGCCACGCAATGCCTGGGCGTGCGGGGCGTCGAACCAAGGGCGTTTTCGGCCCTTGCTGGTTGCAGGATCAATGGCCGTTTCCCGCAGCCCGGTTCAGCGCCTACTTGACCCGGATGCTTCAGGGACAGCGCCCTTGCAACTGCTGGACCGGCAGGCGCTGGCGCGCCCCGGCGCCTGCCGGTGCGGCGCCTTTGTCACCCTCGCCACGATCGGCGCGCTCGGCAAGTACGCGCTCCCACATGTCGCGAATGCGTGAATCAAGGATCGAATGCTGATAGAAGTCTCCGCCGGTGGCGCAGCGGGCGATCTGGAACTGCTCCATTGCCGCCTGCGCCCCGCTCACCAGGGCGTAGTACTCGCCCAGCGCCTGGTGCTGCGACAGGGTCCGGCCGGTGGCCGCGAAGCTGCGCGCCTGCATCTCGAAAATCCTCGGGTCACCACGGTTGTTGCGCGCCTGCTCGCCCAGCAGTTCGAGCGCCTCGGCATGCCTGCTGTCAACCTGCAAGGCCTCGGCCAGCGCGGTCTGCAGATGGCGGGCCTGTGGATACCTGGCCACAGCGGTGCGCAACACCGCCACCGCCCCTGCCGTATCGCCGGCGGCGTTGCGAATGCGCGCGGCCTGTGCATCGATCATCGGATGCGCGATCGACCTGGGCAGCAGCGCCATCGCGGCCTGCGCGCCCTTGAAGTCGCGCGCCAGCAGCAAGGCCTCGGCATGGCCAAAACGCGCCGCCGCCTCGCTGGCATAGGTCTTGTCGGCGAGTTGCGCGGAAAAGAACTTCAAGGCGTCGCGCACGCCGTCGACCGAGACATCAGCGGTGGCGCGCAACTTGGCGCGTGCCAACTGGAACGACAGGCTGTCGACCCGCTGGCGGTAGCGCGCGCCCTGCGCGCGATTGCGTACGTCGGCAATGCGTTCGGTGGTCAGCGGATGGCTGCGCACGTAAACCGGTGCGTTCGAATCGTAGACACGCCCGGCACGCTGCATGCGCTCGAAAAAGGCCGGCATCGCACTGACATCGAAACCGGCCTTTTGCAGGGTATCGAAACCGACTCGATCGGCTTCGCGCTCGAAATCGCGCGAATAGGCCAGTTGCGACTGCACCTGGAAGGCTTGCGCGCCAGCCAGGGCGCCGGCGGCAGCCTGACCATTGGAGCGCGCGGCCAGCAATGCCAGCGCCATCGCGATCATCGAGACCACCGAGGTGCGCTGCCCGGCGGCAACGCTGCGCGCGATATGCTTTTGCGTCAGGTGACCCAGTTCGTGGGCCACCACGCTGGCCATTTCGGATTCGCTTTGCGCCGCCAACAGCAAGCCGGTGTTGACGCCGATGAATCCCCCCAGCATCGCAAACGCATTGATGGTCGGATCCTTCATCACGAAAAACTCCACATCGAGGCCGGGTTCCGGACCGGCCGCGATCAACTGCGCGCCGAGTTCCTCGACATAAGCCTTGAGCTCCGGATCGTCCAGGTAGGAAAGGTCGCGCCTGAGTTCGCGGTAGTAGGATTCGCCGATGCGGCGCTCCATCTGCGGCGACAGCGCGTTGGACGATTCATCGCCGAGGTTGGGCAGATTCTGTGCCATGCCGACCGGGCCCAGCGCCAGCAACGGGCAAAGGCCGGCGGCCAGCATGCGACGCCACCAGGAAAGACGGAAATTCATGGATGGTATGATACTTCCTGGGTTCCAATGTTCCCGCCGCGCGCAGTCGCGATCCATCCTCCTTTGTATCAATTCGCAAGCAAATGAGCGCTCCGGCCGCCGCGATTCCCGATTCCCCGCTCACCCATTTCGATGCGCGGGGACAGGCGCACATGGTCGACGTTGCCGCCAAGCCGGAAACCCATCGCAGTGCGACCGCCGCAGGCACCATCCTCATGCTCCCCGCGACCTTGGCGCTGATCGAATCCGGGACAGCGAAAAAGGGCGACGTGTTGGGCATCGCCCGCATCGCCGCAATCCAGGCCGCCAAACGCACCGCCGAGCTGATTCCCCTGTGCCATCCATTGCCGTTGACGCACGTGGCCGTTGAATTCAGTATCGATCATCAGCGCTCGGCCGTGCTCTGCAAGGCCACGGCGGAAACACACGGACGCACCGGTGTCGAAATGGAAGCGCTGACCGCAGTGCAGATCGGCCTGCTCACCATATACGACATGTGCAAGGCCGCAGATCGCGGCATGTGCATGACCGATATACGTCTCCTGGAAAAGCACGGCGGCAAATCCGGCAGTTTCCTGGCACCCTGATGCCTGTGACCTGCCTGTCGATGACTCGATCGCGCATTCCCTTGCTGGTAGCTGCCTGTCGATGACTCGGTCGCGCATTCCCCTGCTGGTGCCGGACATGCCGCTGGCGGAAGAACTCCTGCCGTGGCTCAAGCGCATCGATGCCACGCGCTGGTACTCGAACTTCGGCCCCTTGGTGCGCGAGTTTGAGGGCGCGCTGATCGGCATGTTCGCCGTGCGCAGCGACCGCGCGCTGCACCTGACCACGGTGGGCAACTGCACCGTCGGACTTGAACTGGCATTGATCGCGCTCGATCTGAAGCCCGGCTCGAAAGTACTGGTACCGGCATTGACCTTCGTGGCTACCGCGACTGCCGTCATCCGCGCCGGACACGTGCCGGTGATCGCGGACGTGGACGCACAATCCTGGCTTCTGACCCCGGACATCGCGCGCGCCGCAGTCAAACACACTGACCTCGGCGCGATCCTGCCGGTGGCGACTTTCGGCTGCCCGCACGACATGCAGGCGTGGGACAGCTTCAGCGCCGAGACCGGCCTGCCGGTGATCATCGATGTCGCCGGTGCATTCGGCAACCAGTGGGAATGCGGCAGCGCCACCCTGGTGTTCAGCCTGCACGCCACCAAATCACTGGCCTCCGGCGAGGGCGGCCTGGTGATCAGCCGCGATTTCGAACTGATCGCGCGCATCCGCAGGTTGTCGAATTTCGGCATCAACCTCGATCCGCACGAAGTGACGCCCGTGGGCCAGGTGGAAGTTCCTGGCGTCAACGCCAAGATGTCGGAGTATCACGCCGCGATCGGGCTGGCCAATCTTGCCAGATGGCCGGCACTGTCGGCCGCCCGCATCGAACTTTTCGAGCACTACGCCGCAAGGCTCACGGCACTGCCAGGTCTGGCACCGGCCTGGCAACAGGTGCCGGCGGGCATTGTGCGCACGCTCCTGTGCTTCCGTGTCAGGCCCGGCGGTTTGCGCGAAGCCATCGAGGTGGCATGCGCGGCGGCGGGCATCGAAACCCGCCGCTGGTACTTGCCCACGCTAAACCGGCATCACGCTTTTACGCAATTGCCACGCGCCGGCCCGCTCCATGAGTCCGACCGTTTGTGCGAGGAACTGATCGGCTTGCCATTCCATGCGCAACTGGCGAGCACCGATATCGATGCCATTATCGAAGCCGTGTGCCGCGCGGTTGGCCCGGCAGCGTAGGCATTCCGGTCCAAGAACCCGCGCCGGGCAGGCAGTGCGCCGCAAGCGGGGTCAGGCACTAAGTAGTTGAAGACGTGCTGCGGGCTTGAGTCTTCGCCGCGCTCACGGGGTTCGATGTACAGATGCTTGTGATCCGCCCGGCCCGCTTCCGTCACCGAACCGCAAGCCACGTGCGCTTCGGATCGTTCAACAACTGGACCAAACTTTCCGACGAGGTCATCGAAGCCTGGACCGAGATCCTGAGGTGTGTCGACTCGGCTGACTTGCTGGTGGTCGCCGCCGGCGGCGATACCGATGCCGGACGGGCCGCGGTACAGGGGAAATTCGTTGCGCGCGGCATCGCTCGGGACAGGATCGCGGTCGAAGGTACCAAGCCGCCTGGCGACTTCCTCGTACTCGTTTCCGCAGTCGACATCGCGCTCGACCCATTCCCATACAACGGCGGCACGACCACCCTTCATACCCTGTGGATGGCGGTCCCGGTGATCAGCCTTGGCGGCGCGCGTGAAACCGGTCGCGTTGCGGCTGGCTTGCTTGGATCGGTTGGGCTCGCGGATCTTTGTGCCGATGGCGTGCCGGCGTACGTCGAGGCGGCAGTAGGCTTGGCCGCGGACAATGGGCGCGGCGCCGTTTTGCGTGCCGAACTGCGCGCAAGAATGCGCGCCGGTCCGTCGATGAACGGGGGTGAAACCACTGCAAATCTCGAAAAGGCCTATAGGGCCATGTGGCATAATCGATCCAATCAGTAGCACTTGCAACGATCACTAATGAGGGGTGAAAAATGAGCGATCAAGTCAGCAACGATACGGCTGCAGTCAGCCGCTTCATCGACAATTTTCAGTCGGCCGTGGACTTCCAGGAGCCGGTCGAAATTACAGCCGAAACCGAATTGGCGAGCCTGGCTGAGTGGGATTCGCTGGCGGCGCTGGGCGTCATCGTGATGTTCGACATGGAGTACGGCAAGTCCATCAGCGGCAACGACCTCAAGGGCTGCAAGACCATCGCCGACCTGTTCGCGTTGCTCGGATAGGAGCGGGCCATGGGCCTCTCCACCCTGCGCAACGTCGGGTACCGTGGGTTGGCGACCTGCGTGCCGAAGACGGTGGTCTCCAATCTCGATTGCCCGCCACAGATGCGGCAGGAACGCGAGCGGTTGATCAGGAACGTAGGCATCCACACCCGGCGTCTGTGCCTGCCGTGGCAATGCTTCTCCGACCTTGCTTTCATCGCCGCGGAAAAGCTGCTCCATGAGCTGAAATGGCAGCGCGAGGAAATCGATGCCCTGATCGTGGTCACGCAATCGCCCGACTACCTGATCCCCGCGACCGCGATCATCCTGCAGGATCGCCTCAAGCTCAGCCAGGCCACTATCGCCTTCGACGTCAACCTCGGCTGCTCAGGCTATCCGTTCGCCCTGCACCTGCTGGGATCGATGATCAGCGCCGGCACGGTCAGGAAGGGACTGGTTCTGGTCGGCGACAAATGCGCCACCCAGCTCGACCCGCTGTTCTCCGATGCCGGCACTGCCACCGCGCTGGAGGGCGATGCCGATGCTCCACCCATCTATTTCGATCTCAACAGCGATGGCAGCGGCTACAAGGCGATCATGCTTCCGATCGGTGGCCATCGCGAGCCGCCGGCCGCGCACCACTTCCTGCCGGTCAAGGATGAACATGGCATCAACCGCACACCCTACGACCTGCAACTTGATGGGGCCGCGGTGCTGAGTTTTTCCACCCAGCGGGTGCCGCCTGCGGTGATGCGCTTGCTCGATTACGCGAAAACCGATTCCGATGCGATCGACTATTTCTTGTTCCATCAGGCCAACCGGATGATCAACGAGACCATCCGCAAGAAGCTCCGCCTGCCAGAAGAAAAAGTGCCGATGACGCTGCACGATTTCGGCAACACCAGCGGTGCGTCCATCCCCGTCACCATGACCGCGCGCATCGCCGAGGCCTTGCGGTCGGGCCGCAAGCGCCTGCTGCTCGCCGGCTTCGGCATCGGCCTGTCGTGGGGCGAGTGCGTGATCGACATCGAGAACGCGGTTTTCCCCGACCTCATCGAGGCATGAGTTTCAATCCGTTCTCCCTTGCTGGAATGTCGGTACTGGTCACCGGTGCGTCGTCGGGCATCGGGCGACAGACGGCGATTTCTTGCGCCGATATGGGAGCGCGGGTCATCATCACCGGGCGCGACGCGGTGCGCCTCGAAGAAACGCGCGGCCGACTCGAAGGCGATGGCCATGTCGCGGTGGCTGCGGACCTCACCGACGCGGAGGGCCTGGCGCGAGTGGTCGATGTCGCCGGTGTTGTCGATGGCGTCGCGCATTGCGCCGGCATCTCCATGATCGCTCCGTTCCGTATGGTGTCGGAAAAGGCCATCGACGCGGTGTTCAAGACCAACTTCCACGCACCAGTGCTTTTGACCCAGCGACTGCTCGCCAAACGCCAGATCGCCAACGGCGGCTCGATCGTCTTCATCAGCTCCACGACCGCCCACATCGGCACTATCGCAACGAGCATGTACGCGGCCAGCAAGGGCGCGCTTTTTCCCGCTGCGCGCGCCCTCGGACTGGAACTGGCGACCAAGCAGAAAATTCGCGTCAACTGCATCTCTCCGGGCTATGTCAACACGCCCTTGCTCGACGGCATCAACAACGGTGCGGCATCGATCGAACAGAACTACGATCTTGCGCCGCTCGGGCTGGGCGAGCCCGAAGACGTGGCCAATGCGGTGGTGTTCCTGATGGCAGGCGCGTCCAAGTGGATCACCCGCAGCACCCTGATCATCGATGGCGGCCTGACCGTTCCGATCAGCATTTCCTGAAGCGGCGCCATGAAGAAGAATCCGTTTTCATTGCTGGGCAAGGTGGTTCTGGTGACCGGCGCTTCCTCCGGCATCGGCGAGCAGACCGCGATTTCCTGCTCGAAGATGGGGGCGACCATGATCATCGCGGGGCGTAGCCAGGAAAACCTGGACGCCACGCTAAGCCGCATGGAAGGGCAGGGCCATCGCGCCATCACCGGCGACCTCACGGTCGCGGAGGATCTGCGCCGCCTTGCCGATGCCGTCGGCGAAGTCGACGGCGTGGTGCATTGTGCCGGCGTGCGCGGCCTGTCGCCGATCCGCATGGTGTCCGAGAAATTCATGCGCGAGGTGTTCGCCATCAACTATGACGCGCCGATTCTGCTTACACAAAGGCTGTTGTTCCGCAACCTTATCCGCGCGCGCGGCGCCATCGTCTTTTTGTCGTCGACGGCCGCGCATCTGGGAGTTCACGGAGTCGGCATCTATTCGGCCACCAAGGCCGCTTTGCGCGCCACTACGCGCTGCCTCGCGCTGGAGCAGGCAAAACGCGGCATCCGGGTGAACTGCCTGTCACCGGATCTGGTCGAAACCCGACTCTTGCGTGTCGATCCACAAGTTGCCGGCCCGAACGAGTGGCTCGAAGAGCAGCGCAAGCGGCACCCGTTGGGCCTGGGCGAGCCGGAGGATGTCGCCAACGCGATCGTCTATCTACTTTCGGATGCAAGCCGCTGGATGACAGGCCAGACCATTGTCATGGATGGCGGCGTTACGTTCTGAAGAACCTCCATGGAAGAACTTCTGATCATCAATGCGAGCGGATTCGGACGCACCGTGGCGAGCCTTGCCCGCAGTGACGTTGATCACGGCCGGTCTTGGGTTGTCAAGGGATTCCTGGACGGGCGCCGCGAACTGGCAGGTCCGTGGGGACCTGTCCTGGGTGATCCGGACAGCCACGTTCCCGCTGGAAACGAGCGTTTCCTTTGCGCGCTTGGCGATCCGGCCGCGCGCAGGCGCTATGCCGCGCCCCTGCTGGCGAAGGGGGCCGAATTCATCAGCCTCAAGACGGAAATCAATTTCGCCGAGCGAGTGGTCCACGGGCCCGGCTGCATTTTCGAACTGCGGGTATCGATCGGGCCGGACACCGTGCTCGGGTCGTTCGTCAACGTGCTGTCGACCACCATCATCGGCCACGACGTCCATATCGGCTCCTACAGCCAGATCGGCAGCTTCGTGTTCGTCGGCGGCGGTGCCTCCATCGGAAATGATGTGGTAATCCATCCGCACGCCACCATCCTGCCCGGCATTGAGATTGGCGATGGTGCGGTGATCGGCGCCGGCAGTGTGGTGGTGGGAAAGGTGGACGCCGGCATCACCGTTTTCGGCAATCCCGCCCGGCGATTCGAGTTCAAGTAGTCATGCGCACCACGCTCGATTACGCCGCATACTCCGACGCGGCTGTGTTCGGGCGCGAGCAGGAGCGCATCTTCCGTACCCTTTGGATATTCGCCGGCGTCAGGTCTATGCTTTCTTGGCCAGATGCGTTCATTACACGCTCGATCGGCGGAGTGCCTGTCCTCTTGCAGAATTGCGACGGCATCATCCGGGCGTTCGAAAACCAGTGTGCGCACCGGCAAATGCCGATCCAGTTCGAGGAACACGGCACGCGCCGCATGGTGTGCCGATACCACGGCTGGGTCTACGACGAAGCCGGTGGCGTCAAGGCGATCCCCGACGAGCAGACCCTGTATCGCTTCACGCCGGAGCGGCGTGCCGGCCTGCGTTTGCGCGAGTTCGCGGTGGCCGAAGTCGGCAATCTGGTCTTTGTCAACCTGGCCGACGACCCGATACCGCTGGAATTGCAATTCCGGCCGGAGCATATCGAGCGCATGCGGGCGATGTCGCAACACTTCTCAGCTACCTGCATCCAAACCGTTTTTCCGGTGCGCTACAACTGGAAGTTCAATTTCGAGAACGTGGTCGACGGCAACCACGTCGCCTACCTGCACCCGCGCACCTTCGCGCCGTTGCTGCGCCCGACCACAGTGGCTGAATCCGCGGTGCCTGCCGTGGCGCCACCGGCGATCGACATGCCGTCGCTGCGCGATGCCACGCTCAATGTCGATTCTCCCTACCAACTCAAGCGCTGGCCCTGGCAAGAGCAGGTCGAAGGATTCGAGTCGGATGAAAGGTTCTACGACTTCAACATCTATCCCAACGTCAACTTCTATTCGCCCGGCGGCAAGTACTTCATCATCCAGCAGTTCGACCCCGCTGCGCCGGACTTGACCCACTACCGGCTCACGCTTATGACTGCACGCGAGAGCGGCAAAATCGTTGGCCTTCCGGCCATCCTGTGGGGTTATCTCAAGAGCGAGAAATCGGTGCTCGACGAGGACATCGTCGCCCTTGAGCAACTGCAGGCTTCACTTCATCCCGGCATGCGGGCGCCGCAGCAGGGCGAATACGAGGCGCCGTTGCTGAACATCGCCGCGGTTTATCGCCAGCTCATGGGGGACGCATGAGTTCCGAGCTCTGCGTAATCGGCTGTGGCGACGCATTCGATGCGATCGAGGCCAGCCACGCCGCCATCGATGCGACGCGTGTCTGGCATTTCATCCGGCTCGATAGCACCGATGAAATCCAGCGCGGTGCCGAACAGAAAATGGCGCATCTCGCGACCTCGACCGTGCGTATGTTCGCGGCCGTCGACGCTGCGGCGCTCAATCATGCGCGATTCGAGCTGTACGGCAAGCTTCGGCTGCTCGGATATGTCGGTGACACGCTGATCCACCCCGGTGCCATCGTCGATCCGGCGGCCCACCTTGGTGAGAATTGCTGGGTCGGGCCGCTCGCCCAGATCGGGCCCGGATGCAGGATCGCCGCCAACACCTTCATCGGCGCCGGCGCCCGGCTTGATGCCGACGTGCGTGTCGGCATGTCGGCCTGGATCGGCGCCGGCAGCAGCCTCGGGCGCGGCGCTGAGATAGGAAACCATAGCGTGATCGGTAACGACGCCAGGGTCGCGCGCGGTGTTTTAGTCGGGCGCCATTGCGTCCTTGAGTCGCCCGTCCACTATCGTGACGCGATCGCCGACGCAACCTTCATTCATCCGGATTTTCCCGGCACGGTGCGGGTGTACTCGCCGCCGCCCGCGCGTCGCGCGCCCGGACGGAGGGCCTGATGCGCTCGCGCATGCCGCCATCCGCTTATTTGTCGCCTGAATGGTTTGGCCGCGAGCGCGACCTGCTGTTTCGCCGCCTGTGGTTGTTCGCCGGGCTCAAAACCATGCTTGCCGGACACAATGCCTTCATCACCCGAAACATTTGCGGTATACCGGTGGTGTTGCAGAATTTCAATGGCGAGTTGCGGGCCTTCGAGAATATCTGCCTGCATCGCAGCGCCCAGTTGCAATGGGAAAGTGTCGGCAGACGACCTCTGCTTTGTCGATATCACGGCTGGGGTTACGACGCCAATGGCGCCGTGTCCAACATTCCTCTGCAGGAAGAGTTGTACCGCTTTCCCGAGGCGGAGCGCGAGGCCATGCGACTGCGGCGCTTCGCATTGCGGAGCGTCGGCAATCTCGTGTTCATCAATATGGATGCGCAACCGCTTCCCTTTGAAGAGCAGTTCCGCGCAGAGTTCATCGAGTCTCTGGAGTCGAGTTCCAGCGCCTACGACGGCGAAGTCATCACCACGACGTGGAAGGGGCATTTCAACTGGAAACTGGCCTATGAGAATCTGCGTGACGCCAATCATCCGCGTTTCGTGCATCCACAAAGCCTGGCCAAGTCGGTCAATTTCGTCGCCCAGGTCGACGATGCGCTGGTGACCGAAGCGGATATCGATCCCGCGCCGGAGCAGGCGCGTGCCGTGCGCCGCGCGCTTCTGCAACGCTTCAGCTGGGGCGGGCCGGATGCGGCGCTCGACAGGATCATCCCTTACGCGTGGCGCGACAACGTGGAGCGCTGGGGAAACGATGATTCGTATTTCAACTGGCTGGTGTACCCCAACCTCCATATCGCCTCAAGCGATGGCGGGCATTCATTCATCGTCGAGCACCACGTTCCGGTCAACCCCGAACGAACCGACCTTGAAATTTACTGGATGACGGCGACAAAGCGCCGACTTTATCCCTATTCATGCACAACACTGCTGTCTCTCATGCATGAGAGCAAGGTGGTGCTGGGAGAAGACGTCCGCATTATGGAAGCAGTCCAGGCTGGATTGCACGACGCAGCGCCGCGGGCGATCCAAGGGGCCTATGAAGCCATGAACCGTCTGATCGAACGCTGGTACCTGGATGTCATGGAGCACGGCGGTGAAATCTAGATTCGTGATTGGCCATGGTGCCGTCCTTGATGCCGTTTGCGATGCGTGGACCGTAGCACTGCCTGACCATCCAGTCGTGCGCATCGAACTCGGGCAGGGGCCGGACTACCGTTTCGACTGGTCTCCGCTCGATTGCGTGGCGCGCGATTCCGAGGCTTTCATGGCCTTCGACGAAAAATTCGGAAATTTCACGCGACTCGAGTTATTCCAGGCAGGGGTCGAACGCGGATATCGCATGACGCCGTTTGTCAGTCCGCGCGCCATCGTCGCGCCCGGCGTGAAGGTCGGTCCGAACTGTTTCATTTGCGACGGCGCCATCGTCGGTGCCCGCGCCGTGGTGGAGTACAACTGCGTGATCGGCGCCGGCGCGATCGTGGGAGCCGGCGCCCGTCTCAAGGCATCCTGCTGGCTGGCGGCCGGTGTACAGGTGGGCGACGACGTCGAAATCGGCGCTCATGTCACTTTGCGACAGGGGGTGGCCGTGGCCGCTGGTGTCAGGATAGGGCGCAACAGCGAACTCGGTATTCCGGGGCACTATCGCGAGAACGTCGCGCCGCGGACAGTGTTCGATCCGCGCTACGACGCTCCCATTTTTGTCCACGGAAGTTAACCTGGAACAACAAATATGTTCGACCTGTACACGACACTGAACATGGCTTTCCTCGGACAGGCGCTGTTCGCGATCACCAAGACAGGCGTGGCAGACCGGCTGGACGGGGAGCCGGCAACGGTGGCAGAAGTGGCGGCAGACTGCTCTGTCGATGCGATCGTGTTGCGACAGACCTTGCTGGCTTTGGCCGCGTATGGATTTGTTCTTGCCGACGAGGCAGGCCGCTATCGCCTTGCGCCCAAGGCACGTGGGCTTGTCGAGGGCGAGGAACCCCGTCTCAGGGAGTTCACGCTGCTGTGGGGGGAGCAGCTTTACCCGGTCTGCGGAAAACTCGATCGGATGCTCGAATCCGGGCAATCCGCGTTCGCCCATCATTTTGGCGCCCCGATTTGGGAGCACTACCGAAATGAGCGTGGCGACGGAGAACGGTTCGAGACGTTCATGGACATCACCACCGACTGGCAGGGGCCGCTTGTGGCGGCAGCGATCGACTGCTCGACATACCGTACCTTGGTCGACGTCGGCGGCGCGCGCGGTAGCCTGACCATTCCCATCCTTCTGCGCAATCCGCAGCTTTCCGCCACGATCTACGACCAGGTTCACCACACCGTTCATGCGGGGCGCCGCCTTGCCGAGGCCGGTGTTGCAGCGCGTGCCAGGTTCGTCGGCGGGGATTTCTTGCGTGATGTGCCCGCCGGCGCCGATGTTTATGTGATCAAGCATGTCCTGCATGACTGGAGAGATGACGACGTCGTGCTGATACTTTCCAATATCGCGCGCGCCATGCGGCCTGACTCGACGCTCGTGATTGTCGAAGGCTTGATCGAAGAATCGCCGCGCGCGGGCGGATTGCTGAAGCTGCGCAATCTGGAGCAGTTGACATGGACCGGTGGGAGAGTCCGCACGCGGCCGGAATGGGAAGCGCTGCTTGCGCGCGCGGCTCTGAAGCTTGAGAAGGTGGAAGTAGTACCTGAGCCGCGAATGCTCGACGGCCAGCTCCTGTACGCAAAACGCGACGCGAAAGACTGAACCATGAGCCTGATCCGCAATCTGGTGCTGCGCCAACCTGGCGCGCGAATAACGTTTTCACCCCCGAATGCCCCTGCCGATGAGCCGGATCACTACTTCGTCGGCTACCCGAGTTGGCTGTTCATGACCTTTGCGCCGGGGATTTATCAGGCCCTCGGGCGACGCGTCGCCGCAGTCATCGGGGACAGCTACATCATGGATCATTCGCATATGACGATTCATGGTCATCCAGTACCGATCATCTCGCTCGCCGAGTTTTCGGAGCGCGCTAGGCATCGCCCGTCCGAGGTGATCCATTTTTTCGAGCACAACGAGCAGTTCTGGTCGATCCCGCAGATGGAAGCGATGGGAGATGTGCGGGTCACGGACTTCATAGCCAAACTGGACCGGCTTGGCCTGGGCCACACTTACCTGCCGGTGCGTGAGGAGCGCGAGTGGTGGTCGTCGCAGAGCCGGGGCCGAATAGAAGCAGCGTCAAGCCGACTGGGCGACGAGCGTTCGCGTCGCACCCTTGCCGCCCGCATTGCCGCCATCACCGGCGGGACCCGTCGCCCGCTGATGGAGGTGAGGGTGCGCAGCGAGCACGAGTACTTCAATCCGGGCTGGACCATCGGAAGCCTGGTGCCGGGTCCGGACGAGACCTACGTCGACGTGGGCGCTGCGCACGGTGACACGGTCGACAAATTCGTCGGCGTAACCGGCGGGAAGTTCAAGGCGATTCATGCGTTCGAGCCGACGCCCGGCCAGTTTCGCGAGCTGGAACGACGCTCTCAGGCGGATGCACGCGTACACACCTATCGCAAGGCCGTCGGTGATGCTCCAGGCAGCCTTACCTTCTACGACAACCCCAGCAATCCCTTCGGCGGCAACGCGTTGTCCGGTGGAGGCAATTGCGTGCCTATCGAGGTCGAGTGCGTGCGTCTGGATGACACTATCGAATCCTGCTCGTTGCTCAAGATGGATGTGGAGGGATTCGAGACCAGGGTCCTGGGCGGTGCGCGACGGCTGATCTCCGAATGCAAGCCCGACCTCGCGGTCACTTGCTATCACTATCCGCAGGATCTGTTCGAGATCATGGATTGTGTCGAGTCCATCCATTCGTACAAGCACGTAGCGCTGCGGCACTACGCCCCCAGCCTGTACGACTCGATCCTGCTGTTTTCGGACCGCCAGTCCTTCGCGTAGGGGCGACACGGTCAGCGACCGGGACCAGTGGCGCGCTCGACCGCGTCGCGTATGGTGGCAAGCGCGGTGCCGTCAAGCCGGTTGTGGAAGGGCAGGCCGACCAGGTCGGTGGAAATGGCTGACGCCGCAGTTAGCGGAACTGCTACCGGGAGTTCGGTCAAACCGTCGTGATGATTGATCAGCGGCAGATACCAGCGGCGCGTTTCGATGTTGACTGCACGGCACGCAGTCTCGATCGCCTCGCGGATGCCTGAGGTGCGCACGCGAAAACACAGCAAGGTCCGGATGAGATGCGGCGGGGTTCGCTGCCATGTCGGCTCAAGCCCGCCGATGCCCTCCAGCATTGCCCGGTAGCGCGCGTAAAGCGCGGCGCGCGCATCCGCGGACGCAGGCCACTTAGGCAGGTTGGCCAGGCCCACGGCGGCGCAATAGCTACCTGACTTGCCGCCATGCTTTTCCTGCAGTCTTATGTCGGTCATGCACATGCCGCGATCTGTGGCCTTGCACATGTCGTAGATCGTAAGTAGCCCGATCTGAACGGAGGTCAGGGCCTCCTTTTCAACGCCGGTTCGGCTCAGGGTTTCCACGGTGGCGGTGCAGTGCACAGCCACCACTTCGGAATCGATGCGGAAATCGACCGCCACACGCGTCAAGGCCAGCGGTTGGCACAGTGGAATCAGGTCGGAGGTGCGTTTGGCGGCCTGGATGGCCGCGATACGCGCGACGCCGAGCACATCGCCCTTTTTCGCGGTGCCGGACTCGATCAGCGCCAGGGTCCCGGCCTGCATGCGGATGGTGCCGGTCGCGGTGGCGCTGCGCCGGGTTTCCATCTTGGCGCCCACATCGACCATGTGCGCCTTGCCTTCATGGTCGAAATGCGTTGGCGGGGAAGTGGTATCCACAGTGGCCTGGACAATCGTGGGCTTGCGTTTTGCAACAATATTCGCGTGCGCTATGGGAGCCCACGCACGGAGCCTTGTTTTTCCATAGCATCCATGAATCGGCAATTCGGCATGCGGCGTTGCGTGTGTATCGTTCTCAGCCTGCTGCTGGCGTTCGGGCCAGCGGGCGGCCCGGTGTTGCATGCGCAGAACCTTCCCGATCTCGGCGACGAGTCCGCCGGCGTCCTGACCCCGCAGATGGAACGGCGCATCGGTAAATCCTATTACCGCGAATTGCGGCGCGATCCGGTCTATCTGGAGGATGCGGAAGTCAAGGCGTATTGCGAGGAGCGGGCAGGCGGCTGATCGCCGCCGGGCCCGATCCCGGCATGGAGGTCGCGTTTTTCGTCATGCAGGATCCGACCATCAATGCCTTCGCGATGCTGGGCGGCTACATCAGCATCAATAGCGGACTGCTGCTGGCGGCAAGAGCGAATCCGAAGCCGCCAGCGTCATCGGGCATGAATTTGGCCAATTGACCCAGCGCCACATCGCCCGCAGCGTCAGCGCCGGCCAGCGAACCTCGATGGTGTCGATGATCGCGATGGCATTGGCGCTGCTGGCAGCGCGCTCCAACCGGCAGGTGGCCTCGGGCGTTGTGGCCGGTGTGCAGGCCTCTCAGGTGCAATCGCAGTTGGCGTTTTCGCGCGCTTTCGAACGCGAAGCCGACCGTGTCGGCTTCGAGACGCTGCGCAAGGCCGGTTTCGACGTCAGCGCCTTGCCTGCGTTCTTCGAGCGCCTGCAGCGCGCCGGACGCGTCTACGAATCCGATGCGCCGGTTTACGTGCGCAGCCACCCGCTGACGACCGAGCGTATCTCCGACGTGCAGAACCGCGTCCCGGGGGGCGCGCTATCGCCAATATGTCGATAGCCTTGGGTTTCGTCTGGCGCGTGTGAAATTGCGGGCCACTGCGGACGCCGGTGTGGATGGCGTGCGCAATGCCCTCAAATTTTTCGCCACCCAAATCGCCGAGCGCAACTACGCCAACGAGGGTGCTGCCCGCTATGGACAGGCCCAGACGCAATTGATGGCGCGCGATTTCAAGGCCGCAGCCCAGTCGCTGGCGCTAGTCCCGAAGGATGCGACGCATCCAATGATTGACGCCCTGGGCGCGCGTATCAAGACGGCCGCCGGCGACGGCCCTGGCGCCATCGCGGCGTATCGCACCGCGCTGGTGAAATTTCCGCGCACCCGCTATCTTGAACTTAGGTAAAGAAACTATTGCGCGCCTGGGAGGCCCAGACCGAGCGACTCATCGGCGTACAAGTTCAGCAAGCTCGTTGACCTCGGCATGCGCCCGGGAAATTACGCACAATCGCGGTCGGAGATGTGCGGAATGTGAGTCCTGAAGCTTCGGCTACTTGCATTTTCAAACCTCCAGTTGTGATGTTCGCGAGTGCTTACCATCGACCCAATTACGCCATAGGGCCCTATACGCTTTTTCGAGATTAGAGGCCATTTCGCCCCCGTTCATCGCCTGACCGACCTGCATTTGCGGGCGCAAGTAGGAGCGCAGAAACGTCCGCCTTGCCGCGTCATCGGCAAGCGCCACCGCTGCCTCCACGTACTGCTCCGGTGAGCGCGTACAAAGGTCCGCCAGGCCTACCCCTCCGAGCAAACCTTCCGCGACGCGCCCGATTTCATGGCTGGTCGCCATGCTGATCACCGGCACCGCCATCCACAGCGTATGCAGCGTGGTGGTGCCGCCGTTGTAGGGGAATGGGTCGAGCGCAATGTCGGCGCTCCCGACCATGCCCAGAAACCTGGCCAACGGCTGGAACCCTTCAACCACGATGCGCTGCGGGTCGATTGCGCGCGCGACGAACTTCGCACGCACCGCCGCGCGGCCGCCTGGCGTGTCGCCACCGGCAGCTATCACCAGCAGTTCGGCCGACGGCACACGCGTGAGGATGCGGGCCCAGACGTCGATGACCGCATCGGACACCTTGGTCCAGTTGTTGAACGAGGCAAAGCGCACATGGCCGCGTGCCAGGGACGGCGGCGGGCCGGGTTCGGGTGCGTCCGGGGCTGCGGACCATGCTGCGGCATGCGGCAAGCGGTAAATCGACTCGGAATAGCGCGCCTCGCAGCCCGGCGGGCACAGGCAGGCGTCGCTCAAGCGATAGTCGATGGAGGTAAGTCCGGTCGTATTCATGTAGCCAAACCAGGTTGCAGCAACCGGCGCGGGCTTCATCGCGAACAGCGGCAGGCGATTGCCCCCGGTGTGGCCGGACAAATCAACCAGGATATCGATGCGGTCTTGGCGAATCCGCCGTGCCAGCGCGGCATCGTCCAGGCCGGCGATCTTTACCCAGTGCTCGGACAACGACATCAGCCGCTTGGTAAAGGCGTCGCCCGGGCCGGCGTGGTTGTCATAGCAGGTTACCTCGAAGCGGCTGCGATCGTGCCGCTCAAGGACCGGCGCCAGAAAGAACGCCACCGAATGGGTGCGCAAATCCGCCGACACATAACCGATCTTCAGACGGCGATCGGGATCCGCATCATTGCCGTGCGGCGTCCGTGCCGCCGCCAGCCGCGCCTCCAGCGCCCGCCCCCAGGCGAAATGCTGCTCCGCGATCTGCGTCGGCGACAGGCGGGGGTCATGGTTCAGGATGAACAGGCGATTGCTGTGAATCGCGTCCGCCAGCGGATCCATCGCGATGGCCCGGTCCATGTGGATCAAAGCCTCTTCGATATGGCCTTGCTGAAACAGGATGCCACCCACGCAAGAGATCAATTCCGGCTGCGGCTGCAACTCGACCGCGCGGCGAAAGGCCTGCAGTGCGTCATCCAGGTTGCCCAGCGCGCGGGCCGCCACGGCGCGCGTGATCCAGGCCTGCGCATGACCGGGCGCCTGCGCCAGCACCTCGTCGCACAAGCTTATCGCGTCCGCGTGATCACCGGCCAGGTGGTGCATCGTAGCGCGCCCGTGCAGTGCCGGAATCGAGGCCGGATCCAGTGCCAGCGCCCGCTCGAAGCAGATCGCCGCGTCCGCCAGCTCACCGGTATTGTTATGCGCGATGCCTTGTTCAACCCAGCGCGTGGCGGCAAGCGCCGCATCGACCGCTCGGTCTGGCGCCAGGCGCTTGCCGATTGCCCCCAGCAGCCGCCCTAGCATGGCGCCGCCGCAATCTGCCGCGGCACACAAAATGCTGCGGGGGCCGCGCCAGACTGCGCCATCGTGTGCATGGTGCTGTAGGCGGCTTCGAGACGAAGGGTGTACGACTGCGTGTCGAACAAGGGGCCGTCAGACCGTGCCCGCACACAGCGGCGCCTCAAGTCGTCCATGCGCGACCGGTCATGCGCCAGGGCGATCGCCAGGTCACGATAGCTTTCAAGATTTGCACATGCCAGTTCGTCCAGCCCCGCGGCACACAGGATGCTCGCGGCCACTCGTGACGAAAAGCTGTCACCGCTTGCAGTGATCAGAGGCAAGCCGGCCCAGATTGCATCGCTTGCGGTGGTGTGCGCATTGACATAGTGCGTATCGAGAAAAAGGTCGGCCAGCGACATGCGGGCCAGATGTTGGTCCCGCGGCAGCGGGCCGGCGAAAATCAGCCGTGACGAATCAATGCCGCGCAGGCCGGCGGCATTGACCAGATTGGCGCGCGCATCATCGCGGTCGGCAAGTATCCAAAGCACCGAGCCGGGCACGGCATGCAAAATATCCATCCAGACGCCAAAGATCCGCGGCTCGATCTTGTAGCAGGAATTGAACGAGCAGAATACGAAGCTTTGCGGCGGCAGCCCGAGTTCTGCGCGTGTTGGCACTTGCGGAGACGTGCGCTGGGCGTTGTCGGTTGGCTGATAGCAATACGGCAAATAAACCACATGTTCGGAGTACCAGGGCTCATCGCCCGGCCGCACCAGAACCGGATCGGCGATCAGGTAATCGATGAACCCCGCGGCAACCGTGCCCGGATAGCCGAGAAAGCTGACCTGTACCGGCGCCGGCCGCAACGCGGCGATTTCCGGCCGGCCGGCACCGGCGTAGCCGTTCAGGTCGATCAGAATATCGATGTCGTCGTCGATGATGCGTTGCGCCGTTGTCAACGGCGAGTGCAAAGCCATATCGGCAAACCGATCAAACAGGGCCATCACCCGGTCGCGAAAGTCGCTGCCGTCACCCGCGCCCAGCGAATAGGCGAACAGCTCGAAACGGCTACGGTCGTGGCTGGCGAGCACGCCTTGCAGCAGGTGCATGCTCGGATGCGTATGGAAATCGGCAGACAGGTAGCCGAGCCTGATCCGCGCCGGCCCGGCCTGCCGCCGATGACGATTCAGTTGCTGCGCCATAGGCGCCACCCGCGCCACGAAAGTCGCACCGCTGCGGCGCGCCACGGCGAAGCGCGCGCGACGCGAGGCAGGCACACAGTCGGCCACTGCCGGCGCCAGCAGCGGGGTGGCAGCAGGCAGCATGCCGGCCGCGTCCTGTTCGAGATACGCAACCAGCCTTGCGGTCGGAAAGCCCCAGTCGCAACGGCGCGCATACGCCATGTACCCAAGGATCGGGATCGTCGCCGAATCCGGATCAAGTGCAGTCGCCTGCCGGCAGCAGGCCGGGCCGTCGATTTGCGGAAAAAACGCCTCAAGGCCGGCCAGCGCCAGCCACAAGCCCGCGGCGTCGACCCGCTCCAGCATGTCGCCATGGGCCAGTGCGTTGAGCAGAACCTGATGCGCACGCAGCGGGTCACCAAGGGCTAGATGAACATCCTTCAAATTCAGTGTCGGCGCGACCAGGGTCGGTGCGTCAAGCACCGCGCTCTCCAGTTCGTCGCGTGCTTGCTCCAGCTTCCCGCAGCGCCCCAGCGCCAGCCCGAGATTGGCACGAATGATCGGGTCGTGCGGATCGCTTGCCACTGCGCGGGCGATGATTGCAGCGGCTGCGGCGGGCTGGTGGTCGCTCAATTCGATCAGCCCGGCCATGTGCAGGGCCTGGGCATCCAACGGGTCTGCGCGCAGGCAGCCCGCGAGTACGGCTCGTGCAGCCGCGGTGTCGCCCGCACGAACCAGTTCACCCGCGCGCGCAACATCGAATGAAGAATGCGGCTTGGCCACTTTCGAACGCGTGAGCTGTCGATACAAGTTCTTGAGCACGGGTGGATACTGGCGATCAGGAAAACGCTGAAAGAATCCAAGAGCGGCGGACTACCGCAAGAACGGACTCATCCATTCAATTCGACGCAACTGCCAGCGCGTGCCCGTCGCGTCTACTGAGGATTCAACTGCGGCGTTTTGGGAAGAGGCCTTGCCGCAGCACCGCCCAATGTGACAGCACCAACAAAAAACCCCTCTCGCGAGGGGTCTTTTGCGCGATCCGGCTACGCTTAACGGCAGGTAGCAGGCATGTACTTCGAAGGTGTTCCGAGGCACGCCCAGGTGATGGTGCCGGTACCGGTGTTGTAGGTCGGGGTGATGGTAATCGATACGTTCTGGCCAATTGAGGTAGCGAGAGTGTTGCCTTGAATGGTAATTATGCCCGGTAAGGTCACGCCGCCGCCCGATATCTTGCCAACGGTATTGAAGGTGAGGCCGGAACCCGCGGTGGTGACGTCGTTGTCGGTCTGGAACTTCTCCGAGATGGCCGTGCGATACGAGCTACCCGCCAGGATCAGTTCCGAAACGCGCGCACGCACCGTGTAATCCTGATACGCAGGCAACGCGACGGCCGCCAAGATACCGATAATCGCAACCACGATCATCAGTTCGATCAGGGTAAAACCCTTCTGAAGCAAAATCTTATTCATATTGAAGCTCTCCTGTCGGAAAATGGTAATGCCGTGTTTGGCAAGTAACTATATACAAGATGCGTGCCAAAACCTAAGCCATTGAAAATAAACGACTTCATTTATTCCATTGTCATAGAGATCAGCAGTTTTGCGTCACCCGAGTGACAAAATTTGTCACTTCCCTGTCAGCCAGCCTGCCTGCATCCGCACACCGTCAATGACGACGCCAAACGCGTGCCTGCCACTTGACATGCGACACAGTAGCGCAGCCGCGCTCGGGTGAAGCGTCCAATAGCGACCCGTTGCGCGCCCATTTCAATGCTTGTGGGCAGCGCTTCGCATCGGGTCGGGCGCACCAATGAAAAAGCCCCGCTCGCGCGGGGCCTCCTGGTTCACAGGGCGCTTGCGATCAGCGGCAGGTAGCCGGCATGTACTTCGAAGGCGTGCCCAGGCAGGCCCAGGTGATGGTGCCGGTGCCGGTGTTGTAGGTCGGGGTGATGGTAATCGATACGGCCTGACCAATAGAGGTGGCGGCGGTGCTGCCTTGAATGGTGACGATGCCACCTGCAGTCACGCCGCCCCCGGAAATCTTGCCTACGGTGTTGAATGTCAGCCCCGAACCTGCGATGGTGACGTCGTTATCGGCCTGGAACTTTTCGGAAATCGCCGTCCGATACGAGCTGCCCGCCAGGATCAACTCCGACACCTTGGCGCGAATGGTGTAATCCTGATACGCGGGCAAGGCGACGGCGGCCAGGATACCAATGATCGCAACAACGATCATCAGTTCGATCAGGGTAAAACCCTTTTGTAGCTGAACCTTGTACATCGTGACGACCTCCTGTCGAAAACTCCCAATGCCGGGCGTGGCAATCGGGTACATACAAGATGTGTGCCAGGACATACCACATTGAATTTAAAGAGTTATTCCATTCTAAATGCGCGGAAAGTGGCAGTTTTGGGCCGCTTTTGTGACCACCATCGTCACCAGCGACCGGAACAAGCGACGACTTGCCATCGCCTTCGCCGCGCATGCCGGCAGCGCCAGGAACATGCCAGGCTGCGCGTATGGCCGCGATCGACCATACCAGCGGCAAGCCACAGATTTGGTCTTTTATAACCATTAGTGATTTACATTACACTCATTATTATTGGAATGTTATAAGACGTTCAGCTAGCATCGTGCCTCCCAAACGCCGGATTTGGTCACGCATGGCGAGGTGACCCGCCGCGACTCCCAGGACCGCACCATGTACCGTTACGACAAAGTCGACCAGACCCTGGTCGAACAACGGGTCGCACAGTTTCGCGACCAGACGCGCCGCTATTTCGCCGGCGAACTCGCCGAAGAGGAGTTCCGCCCGCTGCGCCTGCAAAACGGCTTGTACCTGCAGCGCCATGCGCCGATGCTGCGGGTTGCCATCCCGTATGGGTTGCTGGCAGCCGCGCAGTTGCGCAAGCTGGCTTCGATCGCGCGCACTTACGATCGCGGTTACGGCCACTTCACCACGCGCCAGAATGTCCAGTTCAACTGGCCGCGCCTGGAAGACGGGCCGGACATCCTGGCCGAGTTGGCAACGGTCGAAATGCATGCCATCCAGACCTCCGGCAACTGCGTGCGCAACACCACCTCCGACCAGTTCGCCGGGGTGGCGCACGACGAGATCGTCGATCCGCGGCCTTATTGCGAACTGATCCGCCAATGGTCGACCTTTCACCCGGAATTCGCCTATTTGCCGCGCAAGTTCAAGATCGCCGTTTCGTCCTCTCTCGAAGACCGAGCGGCTACATTTGTGCACGACATCGGGTTGCACATAATCCGCAATGGCGTCGGCGAAATCGGTGCCCGCGTGATCGTCGGCGGCGGCCTCGGCCGCACACCGGTGATCGGCACGGTGATCCGCGAATTCATCGCGCGCGCGGAACTGATCAACTACCTCGATGCCATCCTGCGCGTCTACAACCGCTTCGGGCGCCGCGACAACAAGTACAAGGCGCGCATCAAGATCCTGGTGCGCGAACTGACGCCCGCCAGGTTCGCCGCCGAAGTCGAAGCTGAATGGGCGCACCTGCAAGGCGGATCCGCGCTCGTGCCGGATGCGGAGTTCGAGCGCATCGAATCCTTCTTTACAGCGCCGGCCTATGAAACCCTGGCACAGGCCGACGCCGGTTTCGAGCGCAACAAGGCCCTTGACCGAGGCTTTGCGCGCTGGGTCGCGCAAAATACCTTCGGCCACAAGGTGCCAGGCTATGCTGCGGTGACCCTGTCGCTCAAGGCGCCCGGGGTGCCGCCAGGTGACGCTACTGCCGGGCAAATGGAGGCCGTGGCAGACTTGGCAGAGCGCTTTTCCTTCGGCGAAGTGCGCGTTTCCCACGAACAGAACCTGATCCTGGCCGACGTGCGAAAGGCCGACCTCCACACCGTGTGGCAGGAAGCGCGCAAGGCCGACCTGGCCACTTCCAACATCGGCCTCATCACCAACATCGTGTGCTGCCCGGGTGGCGACTTCTGCTCGCTGGCGAACGCCAAGTCGATTTCCGTCGCAGCCGACATCCAGGCGCGCTTCGAGGACCTCGACTACGAGTACGACTTGGGGCCGATCGACCTGAACATCTCCGGCTGCATCAACGCCTGCGGCCACCACCATGTCGGACACATCGGCATCCTCGGTGTCGACAAGGATGGTTCGGAGTGGTACCAGGTGACCCTGGGCGGCTCGCAAGGCAGCAATGCGGCCATCGGCAGGATCATCGGGCGTTCGTTCGCCGCCAACGAGATCGCCGCTGCGATCGAAAAGATCATCGACGTCTATGTCGAATCGCGCCACGTCCACAACGACCTGAGCGAACCCTTGGTCGACACCGTGCGACGGATCGGTCTCGAACCGTTCAAGGCGCGCGTCTACGCAAGCCCCGCACTGAAGGTGGCATGAATGAGCAATCGCATCATCCTTGACCGCAAGATCACCGACGACCATTGGCGATTGATCGAAACGGGAGAAGCCGTTGACGCCAACGGCGACATCATCGTGCCGCTCGCGCTGTGGCTGGACCAACGCGCGCAATTGACCGCTCGCAGCGGGCGCAACGGCGTCTGGCTGGCACCCGGCGACGAGCCTCGCCTGCTGGCTGCCGATACCGGCATCCTGCCCCTGATTGCGCTGCGGTTTCCGCAATTTGCCGATGGTCGCGGTTACTCGAGCGCTCGCCTGCTGCGCCAACGTTACGGATTCGCCGGCGAACTGCGCGCCATCGGCGAGGTGCTGCGCGACCAGCTGTTCTATCTTGAGCGGGTCGGCTTCAACGCCTTCGCCATCAAGCCGGGCAAGAGCATCGAAGACGCGCTGGATGGCTTTGGCGACTTCTCGGACGCATACCAGGCGTCAGCGATGCAGCCGGCACCGCTTTATCAGCGTCGCCTGCAGAGCCAGGACCAAGCCGGCCTGGCGAGCGTGGCTGCGCCATGAGCGCCGCCGCCCGGCCGCCCGAAGGCAGCGCTCATCCACCCGCGGGGAGGATGTCACGCAGTCGCAGGAAGGTAGTGCGATGAGTGGAACCGTCTACCTGGTCGGCGCCGGCCCCGGCGCACCGGACTTGATCACACTGCGCGCGGCTCGCCTGATCGAAGCCGCGGAGATTGTTTTCCACGACGCGCTGGTACACCCCGACACTTTGGCATTGGCCACCCGCGCCGAGAAAATCGCGGTAGGCAAGCGCTGCGGCGCCCACTCCACCGCGCAGCGCTTCATCAACAAGCGCCTGATCGACGCCGCCGGCAAGCATGCAAGCGTGGTGCGCCTGAAAGGTGGCGACCCGATGCTGTTCGGCCGTGCTCAGGAAGAGATCGACGCCCTCACCGCAGCCGGCATCCGCGTTGAAATCGTGCCTGGCGTGACCGCAGCGCAGGCCGCCAGCGCGGACCTGGGCGTTTCGCTGACGCGTCGCGGCATCAGTCGCTCGGTCGCATTCGCAACACCTCGTGTAGGCAGCGAGGAACAGCCATCCGAATGGGCCGCCAGCCTGGCGCATGCCGATACGGCGGTGCTCTACATGGCTGCGCACCAGGCACGCCAGGTCGCCGCCACCCTTATGGGCCTGGGCCGGCGCGGCGATTCTCCGGTGGCGATCGTCGAATCGGCCTCACTTGAAAGCAAGCAAAGTTACACCACCCTTGGCGAACTGGCACGGCAGGGCCTGGAGCCCGGCACAGGCCCGACCATTCTGATGTTTGGAGAGGTGTTCCGCGCCGCAATGTCAGCGGCACGCCTGCAAAGGCGCAGCCCGACAAGCGGCAGCTGGCGGCAGCTGGCGGGAAACCTTGCGCAAACCTGCTGACGCCAAGCCGTGCGCCCGAATGCACGGCAAGCGGCAAGGATTCAAATCGCCAGCAGCACCCGCGGCACCCTTGCCACCGCCGCACATGGCCGCAGGTGGTGTATCTTGCGCTGCCGGGCGCAAGGCGATCGACCCGGACAGGCGTGATTACTGCCAATTACGAATCCGCCATCGCGCCAACCGCAGGCTCCCCGAAATTTTCCATCAACCATGACGCACCCCATCACTGAACTCGCCAAGACCGCCGCACGCGCAAACGGCACGCCGTATGCCGGCGACCTGACACCACTCGAAGCGGGCCAACTGCTTGCCTCCGGTTCGGCTCGCATCATCGACGTGCGCAGCCGCTACGAGTGGGATTTTGTCGGCCGCATCGATCCCAGCACGCTGATCGAATGGCGTATCTACGAAGCCGACGGCACCACCGCCATACGCAGCCGACCCAACGAGCACTTCGTCGACCAGTTGCGGGCACAGGCGCGAGCGGACCAGACGCTGCTGTTTCTGTGCCGCAGCGGCGTGCGCTCGCAGGGCGCGGCCGCAGCGGCTAGCGCCGCCGGTTTTGCCAATGCGTTCAACATCCTCGAGGGATTCGAAGGCAACCCGGACGCAAGCAAGCAGCGTAACCACGTGGGCGGCTGGCGCAAACATGGGCTGCCCTGGATTCAGGGCTGAGGCCCACGCCGGATCACAATCCAGATCCCACACATGCCCAACTTCGCCACACGTACCTGGCTTTTCACAGGCTTCGCCGCATGCGCCGGCCTGATCGGATTCGCCTTGTACCTGCAGTATTTTGCCAACCTCGAACCCTGCCCTCTATGCATGCTGCAACGTGTGGCCTTCATTGCGTTGGGGCTGGTGTTTCTTGTCGGCGCACTGCATGGCCCTGGCATGATCGGCGCCCGCGTCTATGCCAGCCTCGCGATACTGACCTCCGCTACCGGCATTGGCCTGGCTGCACGCCACACCTGGCTGCAATACAACCCGCCGCAATTCGCTTCCTGCGCCGGCGACCTGTATTCGCAACTGGACCGCCTGCCGCTCGGACGCGTGATCGCCAATGCGATCCGCGCCACCGGTGACTGCGCCAAGGTCGACTGGACCCTCATGGGCTTGTCGATCGCAGAATGGTCACTGGTCTGGTTCACGCTCTTTGCCCTGGGTTCGGTAGCGCTGCTGCTGCGCAAACGCCCCTGAATTGCCAGGCCTGGCGTGCATGGCGCAGCACTCACTTGCGCAAGGGGTCGAGCAGCGACTTCAAACCGTTATGCTCCACCTCGTGCATCAAGGCCAGCAATCGACCCAGTTCGCCCGCCGGAAAGCCCTGGCGCGCGAACCAGTTCAGGTAATAGCCTGGCAAATCGGCGATCACGCGCCCCTTGTATTTGCCGTAGGGCATGACGCGCGTGACCAGCAGTTGCAGTGCTTCGTGATCCATCGTGGAATGCCCTCTGGCTGGAGCCTGTATTGGATCATGATCAGCGCCGGCGCAGCCGCCTCTGCCAGCGCCGGCATGCGCCACAATAGCGCTGCCCGATGCGTAAAACGCACGACTCTCCCGTCACCAACCCGCCATGACCGACACTCTGCTGCTCGCCACCAAGCTGCCGCACTCTTTTCATGCCGCGCTGACCGAACGCTACCAAGTGCTGGGCCCGCTCACCGCACCTTTTCTGGACGCCGCCAAAAACCTGCCGACCGCCGATGCCAGCCGCGTGCGCGCACTGGTCACCATCGGCTCGGTCGGGGTTGCCGCCGAGGCTCTTGAACTTTTTCCGCAGCTCGGTCTGATCAGTTGCCTGGGCAGCGGCTACGAGGGCGTGCCCATCGCCGCGGCGCGCGAGCGCGGTATCACGGTAACCAACAGCCCCGGCGCCAACGCTTCCGCAGTGGCCGACCTGGCGCTGGGCCTCTTGATATCGGCCGTGCGTGATTTCAATGGCGCGCGCGCCTACCTGCGTGCCGGCAAGTTCGAAGGCAACGCCGGCGTGCGCCTGCCTGCGGTGCGCGGTCTCACCGGCCGCAAGTTGGGCATCTATGGCCTGGGCGCCATCGGCCTGAAGATCGCCCGCCGCGCGGCGGCCTGCGAGATGGAGGTCGCCTATCACAGCCGCAAACCGCGTGAGGATGTCGCCTACCCCTGGCACCCGACGCTGGCCGCGCTGGCCGAATGGGCGGACGTGCTGATGGTGGCGGTGCGGGCGGACGCCAGCAATCGCCATGCGGTCAACCGGCAGGTCCTTGCCGCACTAGGTCCCGACGGCATTCTGGTCAACATTTCACGCGGGTCGGTGGTCGATGAGGCGGCGCTCGTCAGCGCCTTGCAGGAAGGCCTCATACGAGGCGCCGGGCTGGACGTCTACGAACGCGAGCCGCAGGTCACGCCGGCCTTGTTTGACCTGGCGCACGTGGCATTGACACCGCACATTGGCGGCAACACGCACGAGGCGCAGAGCGCGATGCATGCGATCGTGCTGGCCAATCTGGCGGCGTTTTTCGCCGGGCAACCGCTACCCACGCCGGTGCCGCTTTAGTCACGCCCCAACCCGCTACCAGGCCCACATGACTCTGTGCATCAGCAGCTACCACGCCCACATCTACTACGACCTTGCGAGTTCGCGCGGCGCGGCCCAGCGTTTGCGCGAGGGCATCGCCGAACGCTTCTCGGTGCGCCTCGGACGCTGGCACGATGTTCCGGTTGGCCCGCACCCGGGCCCCATGTTTCAGGTGGCATTCCTGCCAGCGCTGTTCCCGGCTTTCGTGCCGTGGCTGATGCTCAACCGCGCCGGCCTCACCGTGCTGGTGCACCCGAATACCGGCGCGCCGCGCGATGACCACCTGGTGCATGCGCTATGGCTGGGAAGCGTGTTGCCGCTCAACGGTGATGTCCTCAGGATGGAAGAGGACGTGGCGGCGATGGAAACCGAGCCCAATACCCACCCTGCGCTTCGCGCCAACTGAAACGGGCGCGCCCTGCCGCATGCACGGCGGCAGGGCAGAGGCGATGTCGGCTAAGCCGCGATCGCGTCAGCCAGGCCGCCCCTTGCCGGCAGCACCGAAGCAATCGCCGCGCCGGCCTGGCTGCTCCACACCTCGGCGCCGTCAACCAGCACCTTGAGTTCGTTGCGCGAAAAGCGCGTCCACGTCTCGCCATGGGTGAGCGGCTCGGTAGCCACCAGAACCATATGGTCTTGCGTGCGATTGGCCTCGCTCAGATTGATACTGAGATCGTGATCCACCAGCTTGACACGGGGAAACGGATGCCGGCGCGCCATCCAGGTGAGATCGGTGGCGCAGTGGGCGAACAGGGCTTCGCCGTTGCCCATGAGAAAGTTGAACACGCCATGCGCGGCTACCCGAGGTGTCAATTCGGCCAACGCGTAGGCGATCTGCTGCCAACCGGGGCGCCCGGATGCACCAAACCGTGCGCGCAGTTCCTGCAGCAGCCAGCAGAACGCGCGCTCGCTGTCGGTGCTGCCGACCGGTTCGAAATCACCATTGAGGCGCGGCTGGAAATCACCTAGATCGCCGTTGTGGCAAAAGGTCCAGTGCCGCCCTTTCCATTCGCGCACAAACGGATGGCAATTCGACAAATGCACCTGTCCCTGGGTGGCTTTGCGAATGTGCGCCAGAACGATGCGCGAGCGGATCGGGTTGTTGCGCAAAAACTCCGCCAGAGGCGAGTCACTGGCACGCCGCTCGTCGATGAACACCCGACAGCCGCTTGCATCATGAAAGGCGATACCCCAGCCGTCGACGTGTTCCCCGGTCCGACCACCGCGCGCCGAGAAGCCGGTAAACGAAAACGTCACCGCGGTAGGTGCGCTGCTGGAAAGGGCGAACAACTGGCACATGCTGCCACTTTGCCTCAACCCCACACCTGACAGTGCCCCGAAAAGACCCTGAATCGTGCCTCACCGTGCCGTTACAGCAGACTGCCCCAACCCGGCGAAAAGGCGCGCGCGGCCCTGGCGTGCCGTCAAAGCGCGCCGGTCGCACCCTTGCCGCCGAAGCGCTGCCTGAGATCCGCCTTGAGCACCTTGCCCAGCGCACTCTTGGGCAGAGCGTCCACAAAGGCGAAGCGTCGCGGAATCTTGTAGCCGCCGATAGCGCCGCGGCAGTGTGCAATCAGCCCGGGAGCATCGAGTGTCACACCAGGTTTGGGAATGACCACCGCGAACACCGCCTCGCCATAGGTTTCGTCCGGCACGCCGATCACCGCCGCCTCGGCAACACCGGGATGCGTGAACAGGGCCGCTTCAACCTCCGACGAATAGACGTTTTCGCCGCCAGTCACGATCATGTCCTTCTTGCGGTCGAGCAGGTACAGAAACCCTTCCCCGTCTTCACGGCCGATGTCACCGGTATGGAACCAGCCGTCGCGAAAGGTCTCGCGGTTGGCCTCCGGCAAACCGTAATACCCCGGCGTGACATTCGGGCCGCGCACGATCACCTCACCCGAGGCGCCGCTCGGTACCTCGCGGCCGGCGTCGTCGACGATGCGCAGATCGACGCCCGGCAGCGTCTTCCCGGCGCATGCCAGGCGTGCCGTATTGCCGCTGGCGAGCGCCTCCAGATGGTGGCGATGTTCGAAGAACGAGAGGATCGGCGCGGTCTCGGTCAGACCGTAGCCTTGCGTGACGCTGGTCGCGGGCAAGGCTTCCAGGGCACGCCGGATCCAGGTCTCGGCCATGGGTGAACTGCCATACACCTGGATACGCAACGAAGACAGGTCGAACTTCGCGAAATCCGCATGCTGCAGCACCATGATCAGCATGGTCGGGGCCAGCATGGTGAAGCTGACCCGATGCCGCTCGATCGCCGCCAGGAACGCCGTCGGGTTGAACTCCGGCAGATAGACGTGGGCGCCGCCGGTCAGGGTGAGGGCAGACCCGAGCAAGTCCGCCGAATGGAACATCGGGGCGACGTGCAGGTAGATGTCGTCGTGCCGGATACCCAATGTGAGGCCGACCTGCAATCCGTTGCATGCGATGTTGCGGTGGGTGAGGCGAACCCCTTTGGCACGCCCGGTGGTACCCCCGGTGTAGAGCAGGATCGCGTCGTCATTTTCGTCGGCATCGCGTGGCGGAAGTGCAGCGGCGGAATCGATCAGATCATCATGCGAGCGCCGACCGGCGCCGTTTGCACCGAGCACGAAAGCATGCTCTCGCCAGGGTGCGAGCTCATCGCGGTCCAGCAGCGCCAACAACAGTGGATCGATGGCGAGCAGCGCACAGTCTGCGTCCTTGAGCACAAACGCAATCTCGCGCGGCGCCAATCGAACGTTCACCGGCACCGGAATCACACCCGACCAGTAGCCCGCATGCAGCAATTCGGCCTGGCGAAACGAGTTGCGCGAAACAATGCCGATGCGCGCCCCCGGTGCCAGGCCCATTTTGAGCAGTGCACCGGCAAGGCATGCCACCCGGTGGACGTGCTCCGCCCACGAATGGATGCGCTCGGGTTCAATGATTGCCGGCCGGCTGGCGTGTTGACGACGCGCGCGTTGCAGCGCCGAAGACATCGAGAGCATGGACTCTCCCCGCTCAGGTGGAGCCTGAGGCCTTTGCCGCCTTGGCGCGATCGATGTACTTCTTGGTCGCATAAGCAACGCCGCTTTCGGCATAGCCCTTGCAAGCGCGATCCTTGAACTCGAGCGCGCGCTCCCATTCATCCACCGGGTAATACTCGCGTTCGGCCACGCAGCGAATTTCTCGTACAACGCGCTCTTCGATGCCGAGCTTTTCGGCAATCTGGCGATCGGAAAAACCCGGCTGGCGCTTCTCCGGCGGCAGGTGCTCGGGATAGTTGATCTGGATCGCCTGCGACATCGACAACACCTGTTCCTTGTACTGCCGGTACAGCTCGGGATCGACAAAATAGAAACCCATTCGCATGCTCCCTAAGAAAACCCTGAAACAGTCCCCGTATCGCGGACTCGCGGACGGCAGTCTGGAATCAAATCAAGACCATGCAAAAGCGACTCGTGTTCCATACGGACTTATGCGGCGTTTCGTCAAAGCAAATTGCGCTGCGTGGAGCCGACCGGGCACACCCTCATGCATTCGAAGCACTGACCCTGGCTCACATTCGAGTACGACATCGACCACAAAGTGCGGGTGAACTGCGAGGAATAGAGGATCATCTTGCGCTTCTCCTTTTCCGGCTCGTCGAACACCGCTTCCAGCGCCTTCTGAAAGCCCGGGATGAACGAGGTTTGCACGCGGGTGGTGCAGCGCGCAACATCATAGCGACGCTCCTTGACGCGGCCGCCCTCGAGCTTGCCGCCAAGACACCCACCATCGTCGATCGGGCAGGTCGCCATGCACGGCGTGGTGCCCAACTCATCCCACATCGAGACACACTCGGGTGCGGGACAGGCCGGTGTCGAAAGCGGCGCGTCCACCGGCAAGGGCAAGGTGGTCAGCACGGCGGTGTAATACATGAAGCCGAATTGCGGATGCAATACCGGCCCGGCCAGGCTCGGCGAACCGCAGCCCGCAAGTTCGGCGGCAAGCGCGATGTTCAAGAACGGCCGGCGCGCCCGGTCCACGCCCGGCGGGATGGTGACCGCGTAATAGCCGAAGCGCCGTTCGATGTGCTGCGCGATGCGGTTACCCATCGCGGTGACGCGGTCGGAGGTCGAGGTCGTTTCCATGTGGCGATAGCTCGGGCTGGCCCAGTCGCCGGCGCGCGGCTGGGCGCCGCCAAGCACGAATACGGTTTTGCAACCCGGCAGCAGTTCGCCCGGGCGCTGTCCCTCCATGGCTGCGGTGAACGCGTTGGCGTCCGCCACACCCGACACCAGTGCCCCGGCCTTCTTCGCCAGTTCGCCCAGCTCGCGCTTGTGGGCTTCCATCAGGTCCAGATCCGCTGCGCTCATTTGAGCTTCCTTTCAGCCCGGCCGATCGGGCATACGCGCATGCATTCGAAGCACTGCGCCACACTTTCCTTGTAGAAGGCGATGGCCGACGCCGAACGGGTAAAGAAGTCGGAGTGGATCATCATGCGGCGGCGCTCGTCATCATCTTCGTTGGCGATCTGCTCCAAGGCCTTCTGGAAACTGTTGATGCCGAAATTCATCGCACGCGAAACGCAGCGCTCGCGATCGTAGTAGGTCGATTCAATCCGGTTGTCCGGGCCGATCGTCCCGTGCAGGCAGCCGCCGTCGTCCGACGGGCAGGCCGCCTGGCAGGGTGTCCTGCCGCCGGCCTTGTAGACCTGCACGCACATCGGCGCCGGGCACACGTCCTGCTCCAGCATCGGATCGACCGGCAACGTAAGCGTGGTCAGGCAAGCGGAGTAATACAGCAGGCCGTACTGCGGATTGAGGATGATGTTGGCGGCGAACGAACGCGTGCCCAGACCTGCAAGCACCGCCGCCAGCATCATCGAGAACGCCGGCTGATGCCCGCCCACCGGCAGGCCCGGCGCCTGGATCGCCTGGTAACCGTATTCCTGCTCGATGTGGTCGGCCACCAGATGAATCACGCGATCGTTGGCGAAGTCGTAGCCGTTCATCTCGATCAGCCGGTGGTCCGGTGACTGCCATGCACCGGCCGAAGGGCCGCGCACGCCGACCACCACCACCGACTTCGCGCCCGGCAGGATGTCGTAGGGCCGCGAGCCTGGCGGCACGAATTCGTCCCAGCGCTCGACCGGTGCGATGCCCACCACATCCACACCGGATGTCAGTGCGAGCTTGCGGAGTTCGTCGGCACGCGCCATCGCGATGGCCGTTTCCGCGTCGGGGGCCAGCGCCGCACGTACCAGCTCAGCCAGATTGGACATGGTGTTTCTCCCGCAGACTGGACCGTCGGAGCTCACCCTTGAGCACCTTGCCCAGCGCGCTCTTGGGTAATTGATCAACAAACTCGAAGCGACGCGGCACCTTGAACCCTCCGAGGTATGCCCGGCAGTATGCGGCAATCTCTTCGGCACTGGGCCGCATTCCCGGCTTTGCCACGATCACCGCCGTGACCATTTCCCCCAGGCGCTCATCCGCAACGCCTACGATCGCCGCCTCGGCGATGGCGGGATGACGATGCAGCACGGCCTCCACTTCGGAAGAATAGACATTCTCGCCACCGGTGATCACCATGTCCTTGAGGCGATCCAGCAGGTAAACATACCCTGCGGCGTCGATACGTGCCACATCGCCAGTGTGCAGCCAGCCGTCGCGCAGGGCTGCGCGCGTTTCCTCGGGACGGTGGTGATAGCCCTTCATGATGTTCGGGCCGCGCGCGATCAATTCACCCGCTGCGCCCGGCGCAACCTCGCTCCCATCCGGCGCCACCACCCGCAACTCATTGTGCGCATTGGGCTTGCCGACCGAAAGCAGCGGCCCGTCGCGCTCACCGGTGACTGCCATGTGTTCGATGGCGGAGCGAAACTCGCGCGAATTGAAAATCGTGAGATCGGGCGCGGTCTCGGTCATGCCGTAGCAATTGAACAGCTCAACAGCGGGAAACGCACCCGCGACCCGTTCGATCCATTCAAGCGGCAGCGGCGCTGCGCCATAGATCAGAACCCGCAACGACGAAACATCGGCCGCCGCGAACTCAGCGCAGGAAACAGTGCCGATCAGCATGGTCGGCACCGTTACCACCGCGCCGACCCGATGGTATGCGATGGCCTGAAGGAAGGCCTGGGGTGAGAACATCGGCAAGAAACACTGCGCGGCCCCCTGCAGGAACCAGCCCATTGCCAGCAGGTCGGCCGAATGGAACATCGGTGCTGCATGCAGGTACACATGTTCGGGTCGCGCACCCACTGCAAGGCCAAACGCCAGGTTGTTGGACAGAATATTGGTGTGCGACAAGCGCACACCCTTGCTGCGGCCGGTGGTACCCCCGGTGTAGAGCAACAGTGCGTCCGCATCCGCATCGGGATCGCTCGCGGCAATCGGCGCTGTCTCGGCAAGCATCGCTTCGTAGGCGGCCGCGTTGGCGCCGGCACTTTCGCCAAAGATGGTGATGCGGGCGCGCCAGGCGGCAAGAGCAGGATGTTCAAACATCGGCGCAAACACGCTTTCCACCATGACGCAGGTGCATTGCGCATCTTCGAGAATCTGCAGAAGCTCCGGCGCGGCCAGGCGAAAATTGAGCGGTACCGGAATCGCACCGAGCCAGAAACCGGCCCACTTGAGTTCTTCGAAGCGAAAGCCGTTGCGCGCAAGAATGCCGAAGCGTTCATCGGGCAATGCGCCCAGGCGCCTGAGCATGCCGGCAGCACGTGACACCCGCACCCCGAATTCGGACCATGTGTAGGTTCGTGCAGTGTCCTGCATGGCCGGCCGCGGGCCGTGGTGCCGTACCGTCGAGGCGAGCGCCCTGACCAGATTCATTTGGAGCGAAACTGCTGCCAGAACCGGGCGGGCTTCATGCGCTCGCCGAACTTGAGCTTGACATCGAGCCACAGCGCCAGCTTCTTGAAAGGTGAAGCCGCCAGCCGTTGCCAGGCACGGTAATACCAGCGCGACCACCAGCGCGAGATGTCCTTGTTGTAGGGGCAAACACGCATGCAGATACCGCATTCGGTCGCCTGGTTGACCCAGAACTTGAAGCATTTTTCCGCATCGATCTGCCACTTGCGAATGCCGATGATCGAGGACTGGTTGGGAATCACCTCGGTGGGCGGGCCCTGCGGAATCGCTTTCGGCGGGCAGGCATCGGCGCAGCGGCGGCAGGTTGTATCGCAGAACTCGCGCACGCCGAACCTGATCGGCTCATCATGGTCAAGCGGCATGTCGGTATGGATCCGGCCGATTCGCACGCGCGGACCGAAGTCCTTGGTGATCAGAAGCCCGTTGCGGCCATACTCTCCCAGCCCGGCCTGGATCGCATAGGGAATCGCCAGCGATGAGTCGTTGACACTGGCAATCGCGCGATAACCCAGGTTGAGAATGTAGGTGGCGATGCTTTGCACCAGTTCGCAGTCGCGCGAGTAGCCATGGCCCACGGCGATGCCGGCGGTAGCCGAGGGATAGCACTTGACGGCGTCGTAGTGCATCGCTGTGACGATCACGATCACGTTGGGCAAACCTTCCGGAATCGAGTAGGGTTTCTCGGCCAGGGCCTTGGTTGCAAAACTGTGCGTGTAATGCCAGCGCGGATCGGAATGGGTGATGCCAACCCCGTCAGCCCCGAACAGGCGACTGACACGCTTGATCTCTTCGGCCATGGCAGCCGGCGACTCGACCGCTACCTGTTCCGCGCTGGGCTCCGAATAAGGCTGGATATAGTCGAGAAAACCATCGACCCGACCCTGGTGCAGGCTGCGCTGGATGGTCAGGTTGGCGCCCATCCAGCCGGCATTGCGCAAGGCGAAGTCGCGTACCGAATAGCCATCCGCGTTGCGCGCGCCCAGGCCGGGCTTGAACATGCCCTTGAACCAGTTGAGCACCTTCTCCGAGCGGATCCGCGAATCCCACTGGCCGCGCGTGTAGATGTCGTTGGACTGGTTGAAGCGTTCGAAGGTATCGAGCACCTCGAAGCCGCAGGCTTCGTCCTTGGCATGCCGGAGCGCGGCCTTCAGGCGATAGGGCCCCTCGTTCCGCGGTTGCCGCTCCTGCGTCAACCGCCCCATTTCCTCAAGCGCACCCATGGCGAACCCTTCACGAATTGCCTGTCGCGGGAACTTCTGTCCGCCTCGGCCCGGTACCTGACAAGTACCAGAATATAACGTTGGTTCAGTATCGTCAAGCGCTGATTCCACTACGGAAAGCGTCACTTTATGAGACTTGAACGACGGATTGACACGGGAAATTCCGCAACCTATACTCGAAATAATTCTAACGATCGTTCAACGACTTGAGAACCTCACCGGCAACTTCGAAGTTGGCCAACAAGCCTACCGCCGGCCAGGCCCAGCGGCGCGACGAGTTCTTGCGCGCCGCAGCCGATGTGTTTGCCGAGCGTGGATATCACGGCGCCGGCATGCGCGAAATCGCCGATCGCTGCGGCGTACAACCGGCAGCGCTTTACTATTACTTTCCATCCAAGGCCAGCATTCTTGAGGCGATCTGCTATTACGGCATCACGCAGTTCGTCGAACGCCTCGCGGCGATACAGGCAGCGGCGCTTCCGGTCGAGGACAAGGTTCGTCAGGCCGTGCGTGCGCACCTCGAACCCCTGCTCGAAAACCGCTTCTATGTCCATGCCTTCCTGTTTCAGCGCCGCGAGTTGCCTGCGGCGGTGCGGCGACCGCTTGACACGCTGGCGCGCAACTATGAGGATTTGTGGCATGCGCTCCTGGTTGAAGGCCAGACCCGCGGCGTGATCGCCAGGGAAATTGACCGCAAGCTCACCGTACTGGCCATTTTGGGCATGTGCAACGCCGTTGCCCGCTGGTCCGGCGTCGCCGCCGACCAGGGCCTGGACGCGGTTGCCACCACCTTCACCCGATTGATTTCATCCGGGCTGTTTGCCGATCGAGCCGAAACTACCAGGCCTGACCTGAGTCTGGTCAACACAAAACAGCGCCGCAAGCGTGCTGCCAACCGAGGAGAAAACTCATTATGAAAAGTACTTTTCGCGCCTTGATCGCCGTCATTGGGGCGTCGATACTAGCCGCCGCACCTGCGGCATCCCAAACCATTCTGGATCTGAGCTCCTGGGTACCCGCCAGCCATCCTCTGGTTGCCGAGATGACTGTGCCGTACTGCAAGGAGATCGAGGCCGTTACGCAGGGGCGGGTGAGTTGCCGCATGCTGGCCAAACCGGTTGCCAACCCGCCCGGCACCTTCGACGCGATTCGTGACGGCGTGGCCGATATCTCGTTCATGGTGCATGGCTACACGCCGGGGCGTTTTCCGCTGGCCGAAGCGGTCGAACTTCCGTTCATGGCCGATTCGGCCGAGGTGATGTCGGTCGCCTATCAGCGGATCTACGAGCGCCTGCTTTCCAGATACGACGAGCACAAGGGCGTACTCACGCTCGGCGTGTTTACCCATGGTCCTGGCCAGGTTTACAACTCGCGCCGACCGGTTGTCGCGATCAAGGATTTCGAAGGTCTCAAGTTGCGGATTGCCAGCGGGGTCGTCAGCGACGTGACCCGAGCCGTGGGTGCCACGGCGGTACTCAAGCCAGCCTCCGAAAGCTATGAACTGATTTCCTCGGGTATCGTCGACGGCACCATGCTGCCCAAGGAAAGCCCGGTAGGGCTCAATCTGATGCGTGTGATCAAGCATGTTACCTATGTCCCGGGCGGGCTGTACAACGTCAGTTTCGCGCTGATCGCCAACCCGGCGAAATGGTTGCAGATTTCGCAGGCGGACCGCGACGCGATAGCCCGAATTTCAGGCGAAGCGCTCGCACGCCGCTTCGGTCGGGCATGGGATGCCGCCGATGGCCGCGGTCAGAAGGCCGTGGCGGAAAACAACATACAGGTGGTGAACGCCAGCCCGCAGCTGGTGACTGACCTCAAGGCACGCACCGCCGGCCTTGAACAGGCATGGGTGGAAAAGGTCAAGAGCAGAGGCGCGGATGGAAAGGCCATTTTGGACGCACTACGTAGCGAGATCACGGTTCTGCAGAGAAAATAGCCGATAGCCTGAACGCGGCCGAAGGCAAGACCAGGATCGCACGCCCCCCCACCATTGCAGCGGACCTTTGCCTGCAGGCACCTGCAAAATCAAGGGAGCGGGCAAGCCTGATATGCGGCCCCGTGAAGTGCGCCGCGACCGCGAATCGGCTAAAATTTGGTGCTTGGTCGCCTCATAGCCTAAACATCCATCCGACTCATTCGTTTAGTCCGCCCATAAGCAATGGCGGCTTGACTCCATCGCCGCGCCGGTTATTCTCAAGGCGTCGGCCCGTACCAAGGACACCCGTTTCATGACCCACATCGTCACCGAACCCTGCATCAAGTGCAAATATACCGATTGCGTCGACGTCTGCCCGGTGGATTGCTTCCGCGAAGGGCCGAACATGCTGGTGATCGACCCCGACGAATGCATCGATTGCGCGGTGTGCATTCCCGAATGCCCGGTCAACGCGATCTATGCCGAGGAAGACGTGCCGGACGGCCAGAAGCACTTCTACGATCTCAATGTCGAACTGGCCAAGGCCTGGAAGTCGATCACCAAGACCAAGGGCCCGCTGGCGGATGCCGAGGACTGGAAAGACAAGGCCGACAAGCTGCCGCTCCTGGACCGGGGTTAAGACCCGCGCGCAGCCCCCGAATGGGCCGCCCGCGCGGCCTTTTTGTTTTTACGGACATTCCCTGATGCTCAATCTGGCCTTTGACCTGCAATTTCCCGATCTTTACAACCTGCCCGGGCTTTCCCGGGTCGACGCGGCCTTTCTCGCGCACCTGGCGGAGTCCGACATGGGCTTGCGGGCCAGGCTAGGTGAAGCGCGCAAGAATCCCGCGGCCCAAGATGCCAGGGCCGAGTCGGAGTTGTTGCTGGACTTGAGCCCGCACATGGACGATTTTCTGGGCCAGCTCTTCGGCATTTCGGCCGAAGTAAGCGCCCTGGCCGAACGCCACCATGAACTGGCGCCGCTGTTCGAAGTCAAGCGCCAGTTCGTGCAGCGCAAGGCCGCCAAGACCCATGATGCGGTGGCGGCCGCAAGCTTTGACGGCGCCGCCCTTGGTGCCGAACTGGGCAGCCTGTTAGGCGCTGCCGCAAGCGATGTCGCTGCCTTCGAACTGGCGTTCGCGCGCCAGGTGAAGCGCTGGCAAGCCGACGAAACCGGCTTTGCCGGCAGCCTCGACCTGGCACTCAAATATGCTGCCTGGGCCCTTTTGACTGAAGCTGGCGCGCACCACCACGCCCCCGGCGTGCTGTTCAAGGCGCCGCGCAAGATCGACCCGCTGACCGTGATCGATCACGCCATCGAGCGCCGCCAAGTCGACGGCACCACCACCTTCACCATCAAGCCTGCGCATATTCGCCGCCGCCAGGGCTTCAAGCTGACCGACGCCGGCACCGATCTGACAGGCGCCCTGGACCAGGCCAATTACTGTATCTGGTGCCACAAGCAGGGCAAGGATTCGTGCTCCACCGGGCTCAAGGAAAAGCCGGCGGCCGACGGCGGCGTAGCTTTCAAGCGCACCGTTTTCGGTGTGCGCCAGGCCGGCTGCCCACTGGAAGAAAAGATCAGCGAGTTCCATATGGCCAAGGTGGCCGGCAACGCCATTGGCGCCCTGGCCATCATCGCGGTGGACAACCCGCTGGCCGCCGCCACCGGGCACCGCATCTGCAACGATTGCATGAAATCATGCATCTACCAAAAGCAGGAACCGGTCAACATACCGCAAGCCGAGACCCGCACCCTGAAGGACGTGCTGGAACTGCCCTGGGGCTTCGAGATCTATTCGCTCCTGACGCGCTGGAACCCGCTCAATCTCAGGCGCCCATTGCCGGCTGTCCCGAGCGGCTACAAGGTACTGGTGGCGGGCATGGGCCCGGCCGGATTCGGCCTGTCGCACAACCTTCTGAATGACGGCCACACCGTGGTCGGCATCGACGGCCTGAAAATCGAACCGCTTGCGCAATCGCTTTCCGGCGTGCGCCTGGATGGTTCGCGCACCGCGTTCGAGCCGATTCGCGATTTCGCCGAGATCAAGGAAGAACTCGACGAACGCACCATGGCCGGATTCGGCGGTGTTGCCGAATACGGCATCACGGTGCGCTGGGACAAGAGCTTTCTCAAGGTGATACGCCTGCTGCTCGAGCGTCGAGCGGAGTTCGCGCTGTTTGGCGGCGTACGCTTTGGCGGCACCGTCACCCTCGATGATGCGTGGGCGCTGGGATTCGACCATGTCGCGCTGGCCATCGGTGCCGGCCGCCCGACAGTCCTCGACATTCCCAACGGCTTTGCGCGCGGCGTGCGCACCGCCTCCGATTTTCTGATGGCGCTGCAACTGACCGGCGCAGCCAAGGCCGATTCCATCGCCAACATGCAGTTGCGCCTGCCGGTGGTGGTGATCGGCGGCGGCTTGACCGCGATCGACACCGCCACCGAGTCACTGGCCTACTACCAGGTACAAGTGGAAAAGTTTCTCGCGCGCCACGAGATCCTGGTCAAGGAACAGGGCATCAGCGCGGTGCGCGCCGCCTGGCGCGACGAAGAACGCGAAGTCGCGGAGGAGTTTCTGGCACATGCGCGCGCGATTCGCGCCGAGCGTGAGACCGCCGCGCGCCAGGGCCGCGAGCCGCGCGTAATCGAGTTGCTCAGGAACTGGGGCGGCGTGACCATTGCCTACCGCAGGCGCTTAGTCGACAGCCCGTCCTACACCCTCAATCACGAGGAAGTGGAGCTTGCCCTGCAGGAAGGCATCAGCTTCGCCGAAGGCCTGACGCCCAAGCGCGCCGACATCGACAACTACGGTGCGGTCAAGGGCATGGCGTTCGCCCGCAGTCGCATCAAGGCCGATGGCAAGTTCGAAGGCGATGGCGACACCTGGCTGCCGGCACACACCGTGTTCGTGGCCGCCGGCACCCAGCCGAACACGGTGCTGGCGCGCGAGGGCGACGCTGCCGCACGCGCGCAATTCAAGGTCGACGGCAAGTATTTCGCCGCCTGTGATGAAGACGGCCAAGCGCTCAAGCCTGAAAGCTCGATCTCGAAGCCGCGCAAGGCCGACGTGCTGCTAGCGAAAACCGCCGACGGCCGTTTTGTCTCTTATTTCGGCGATGTCCATCCTTCGTATTTCGGCAACGTCGTCAAGGCACTGGGTTCCGCCAAACAGGGTTTCCCGGTGGTCACGCGCGTGCTCGCGCAGCGAGCGCCGTCGCTCTGCGCAGCGGCCAGTGCGGGCGCGGCGCATGGCGTCACTCACCCCAATCCATTCATCGCCCACCTGAACTCCGACTGGCGTGCCACGGTTCATGAGGTTGTCCGACTCACACCCACCATCATCGAAGTGGTGATCAAGGCGCCGGCTGCGGCGCGCAAGTTCGAGCCCGGCCAGTTTTACCGGCTGCAAAACTTCGAATCACTGGCGCCTTTTGTCAAGGACACGCGCCTGCAAATGGAAGGCCTGGCAATGACCGGCGCCTGGGTCGACCGCGAGGCCGGCCTGGTCTCGACCATCGCGCTTGAAATGGGCGGTTCGTCAAACCTGTGCGCCTCGCTCAAGCCCGGTGAAGCGGTGATCCTGATGGGCCCGACCGGCGCGCCCACCCACATCGTGCCCGACCAGACCGTAGCCCTGGTTGGCGGCGGCCTCGGCAATGCCGTGCTGTTCTCGATCGGCCAGGCGTTCCGCAGTGTCGGCTCGAAAGTGCTGTATTTCGCCGGCTACAAGAAAACCATCGACCGCTACAAGGTCGAGGAAATCGAGCGTGCCGCCGACCTGGTGGTGTGGTGTTGCGACGAAGAGCCCGGCTTCGCGCCAACGCGCCCGCAGGACCGCACTTTCGTGGGCAACATCGTGCAGGCGATGGACGCCTATGCCTCCGGGCGCCTGGGCGACATCGGCATCCGGCTTGAAGATGCCGACCGCATCATCGCCATCGGCTCGGACCGCATGATGGCCGCGGTCGGGCGCGCGCGCCACCATGTGCTGAAACCGCATCTGAAGGTGCAACACATCGCCCTGGGCTCGATCAATTCGCCGATGCAATGCATGATGAAAGAGATCTGCGCGCAATGCCTGCAGCCGCACCACGACCCGGTGACCGGCGAGACGACTTACGTGTTCTCCTGCTTCAACCAGGATCAGGAACTCGACCGCGTGGATTTCGGCATCCTGAATGACCGGCTGGCGCAGAATTCCTTGCAAGAGAAGCTCACGGCCAAGTGGATTGCGCGCTGCCAGGCTGGCGGCGCTTAGCCTTGGTGCCGGAGCAAGCGCTGCAGCTATCGCGGGCCGTGACGTTTGCAGCAAGACTCGGCATGGACCGTTGGCGACAACATGTCGCCAAGCGCCGGTCGCGCCCCGGTCACCCGGCTGAACCTGCGCCGCTAAAAAGGCGCAGCCCCGGTTTTCTCGAACAGCTCGCGCGCGCGGCCGGCATGCGTGGCGTCTCCGGTCCGCGACGCAAATTCATGGTGCGTGCGCGCCAGCACGTACAGGGCGCCAACAGCCTCCGCTGCGTGTTGCGCGGCATGCCACAGCCGCGTCGCGCGCGCCGGATTTCCGCTCAGCCAGGCATGCACGCCCTGCAGTCGCAAGGCCTCGGCCGCGCTTTCATCGTGCACCGCGCGCCCATGCCGGCCAGCACGGGCACAGGCGCTGGCCGCCTGTCGCAGCATGGCATGGCGTCGCGACGCGTCGCTGATGCGCTCTACCAGGCACAAATAAGCATCGGCTGACACCAGCACCGGCGCCGATGCCGACATGCCGCTGATGCGGTAGTCCCTGATCAGCGATTCGCAACGGTCAAGCAAGCCGATTGCGGTGTCGACCTGCCCGGCCAGGGCATGACACAGAGCCCGTCTGGCACACGCGCCCGCCAGAAAGCGGTAATCCGGAATTGCCTCGTATGCGGCGCTGGCCGTCTCGAACATGCCGAGGGCGGCGGCATGTTCGCCGCGATACAGGTGCGCCACGCCGGCGGCGTTGATGCCCCAGGCCGTTACGTGGTCGTCACCGATCGCGGTGCCGACTTCCAGTTGCCGCGCTGCCAGGTCCATCCAGCGCACGTCGCCCATGGAGCGCAGGACAAAATAGGCCGCGCCGGTGCACGATGCCCACCAGCGCAAGTGACCTGCGGCATCGAGTTCCCGTGCCCCGGCATCGAGTGTCGCGAGTGCGCCCGCCCAATCCCCGCGACTGTATTGATGCATGCCCCGCAGGTGAAGGCAATAGCCTTGCGCCAGCCTGTCATCGAGTTGCCGCGCGGCACGCAACGCTCGCCGATGCAGCATCGCACCGATCCGGTACAGCCCGAGCGAATCGCAGATCAATCCGAGCGATGCGGTACTGATCGCCAGCCCGCGCGACAAGGGCCGCCGCTCGGCCTCGTCGAGCATGGTGAGAATGTCAAATGCAAAACGCGTCGGATGCAGGAAGTAGTCGATGGAACCGATCACCTCGAACAACTGCGAAGCTGTCGCATAAGCCGGATCCGCCGGACGGGCACCACCCAACCCTGCGGGATGGAACGGGCGCAGCACTCGTCGTACCGAGCGTCCAAGCAAGGTGCGGACAATCGCCACATAAGTGGCTTGAGGCGTGACTGGATAGGGGAACCCGAGCTCGGCCAAGGCCCCCAACGCATGCTTCAGGGCGGCTTCATTGCGCCCCAGGCGATGCATGGCTTCGGCCATGTGCGTGGCCACCTGCGCGCGTCGCACGCGGTCCATCGGGCGCGACGACGCCAGCGCCGCACCCAGCGCGCTTTCGTAGAGATCCAGCGCCTCGGTGTCAGCTGCGATCCGCCCAGCCTCGCCACCGGCAAGAAACAGGTATTCCTGGGCGCGGTCCCATTCCTGGGCGCAGGCGAAATGATGCGCGAGCAGTGGATAGATTTCCTGCAAACGATCAGCGCACAATCGCTCGAACGCAGCCCCCACCTGGCCATGCAACTGGCGGCGCTGCTCTTCGAGCAGGCTGTCGTAGACCGCCTGCTGGATTAGCGGGTGGCAGAAAGCGCAGCCCGGATCCTGCGACGTCGGCGCGTCGGCGAGCAATTCCGCGGCCTTGAGCCTTGCGAGATCGCCGTCCAGGTCGGGATGCGCCTGCGCGACCGCCTCAAGCACGCGCAAGCTGAAGCTGCGCCCGATAACCGCCGCCAGTTTGAGAAGTTGTTTGGCGCGGCCGTCGAGTCGATCGACGCGCGCCAGAATCACTCCTTCAATGCGGTCGGGTAGCAGATTCGCATCCAGGCGCCCGGTGGTGCGCCATCCGCCTCCCAAGCGGTCAGGTTCGATCGCCTGGGTTGCCACCAGGGTGCGCACCAGTTCTCCGAGGTAAAACGGATTGCCGCCCGAGCGGCGCAACAAGTAGGCTTCGAGTGTGCTCGGCACGGGGCCAGGCGGCAGCAGCTGAGCAACCAACGCGCGCACCTCGGTCTGGTCAAGCGGCGCCAGCGCGATCGCAGCATGCAAACCTGCCAGCTGCCCGTCGCCGCGAAGCGCATGCGCCAGGCCAGCGACGCTGCCGCTTTCGCCACCTGGTCGATATGCGATCACGAAAAGTATCGGCAGTTTCAACGCCAGCGGCAGCAAATGCTGTAGCAAGGCCGCGGAGGAGCTATCGGCCCACTGCCAATCGTCCAGCACAAACGCAAGCGGGCGCGCCTGCGCCAAGCGCTCCACCACGCGCAGGCTGGTGAAAAATATCTGGTGCCCGGTCGCCTGGCCTTCGAGCGCCTGCAGGCGCTGCGCGTCCGCGCCCTGGGGATGAAGCCCTAGCAGCAAGGAGACAAACGGCGTGATGTCCGCCGACTCCGCGCCGAACAAATCGTCGATTGCTCTTGCCACTTTGCGCAAGGCGCTTGCTTCGTCGTCCTCTTCAGCGATGCCCAATGCGTCACGCATGAGCGCGCGAAACGGCAGGTAGCTGATGGGTTTTCCATACGAGACGCAGGTGCCCTGCACCCAGCGCACACCGTTGGCCAGCGCCAGCATCTGCGCTTCAGCCAGCAGCCGGGACTTTCCCAGCCCGGCCTCACCCACGATGCTCACAATGCCGCCGATACCGCCGCACGCCCTTTCCATCGCCGCCCGCAGGGCCGCCCACTGACTGCCGCGGCCGACCAATTCTGCGTCGACATCAAATCCCGCCGGGCGGTGCAGGGCCTGCGCCCCCTCTGCGATGAGCTCAAACACCTCGATCGGCAGGGCCTTGCCCTTGACTTTGCGCGCACCGAGCGCGCGGATTTCCACAAACGCTGCAATCGCCTTGGCCACCGGCACGCTGCAAACCACCTGACCCGGTTGTGCCTCGGTTTGCAGGCGGGCCGCCACGTTTGCCGTGTCGCCGATCGCAGTCACACTCGCGCCCTGCTTGTCGCCCACTGGTCCGAACACGACCGGGCCGCTGTTGAGGCCGATGCGAATACGCAACTGCTCGCCCGCAGGCAGTGTGGACCAGACACGCGCAGCCACCGCGTCGCGAATCGCCAGCGCGGCCAGCGCGGCCCGCCGGGCGTGATCCTCGCGGGCGATCGGCGCACCGAACAGCGCCATGAAACCATCGCCAAGAAACTGGTTCAGATCGCCGTCGTACTGGCGCACATGGGCTTCGGCGACCGGCATGAACTCGTTCAACACACGATGCATGCGATCAGCGCCCAGCTTCGCCGCCAGCGAAGTCGAGCCAACAATGTCGCAAAAGAGGATGGTGACCTGCTTGCGTTCGCCGCCGGCAACTCCGCCCAACTCGGCGTCGGCGCTAGGCACCGCTTCCGGCAATAACCGACTCCCGCACTCGCCGCAGAATTTCTGACCGGGCGAAAAGGCCGAACCGCAAGCGGCGCATTGCGTAGCTGCCGTCATCGCGGGGCAGCGTCGCGCAATGTCCGGGACAAGCTTTTGCGACCGCCCAACCTGCACCACCGAAGCATCATCGCCCCTCGCTTATCCGGTGATTTGCATCGCCTTATGCAAATTACCTCGAATTCATGCGCGGCGAAAGCCGCGGCAGCGTGGCGCCCCCGGGGCACAACCCTCGCGCGGACATCCAGGCGTATGGCAGCGCTACACCACGCCTACGCCCCGCAACCCGGCCGCCTTGATCTTCTCCACCAACATCTTCCCCTTGCGTGCCCGCCTGCCTTCGTAGGTCTTGAGCGCGCGCAAGCTAAGCGGCACGTTGAACTCCTTGCCGCCACGCCCGGCGCCTTCGACGACGATGCCGCTGGCGCCCACCGCGGCCACCGCCAGGAGGGTCTCGCGCAATTCAAGCTCCATCAGGATCACGCCGCGCCCGCTGCTCAGGGTGTTCACCTCGTCGACGCCAAACACCAGCAGGCGCTGCATGCTGCCCATCACCGCCAGCCTGGTCTGCCCGTCTTGCACCAGGGCCGGGCGCACCGGTTCGCTCTTCTCGTCAAGCTTCTGAAAAGCCTTGCCGCCCTTGACGCGCGACAACATATCGCCCACCTTGCACTGAAAACCATAACCATTGCTGCCGGCCACCAGCACACGCAGCTCCGCCGCTGCGGCCAGCATGTGCACCACCCGCGTGCCGGCCTCAAGGTCGATGAGGGAAGTGAGCGGTACACCATCGCCACGCGCACCCGGCAGTTGCGCCACCGGCACCGAATAGGCGCGGCCGTTGGAGCCCAGGAACACCGACTGGTCGACCGTGCGACATTCGAAGGCGCCGTACAACGCGTCACCTTCCTTGAAATTGAACAGGGCGGTGTCGTGGCCATGCCCCGAGCGCGCACGAACCCAGCCTTTTTCGGAAAAGATGACCGTGACCGGTTCGTCGAGCACGGTTTGCGTCACCACCGAGCGCACGGCTTCTTCGATCAGGGTACGGCGCTCGTCGCCGAATTGCTTCGCGTCCGCCTCGATCTCCTTGATGACCAGTTTTTTCATCGCCGCTTCGTCGGCCAGCAGGTGCTGCAGATCCTCCTTCTCGCCCCTGAGGGACTGCAACTCCTGCTCGATCTTGATGCCTTCCAGGCGCGCCAGCTGGCGCAGGCGGATCTCCAGAATGTCTTCTGCCTGAATCGCGGTGAGTTTGAACGCCTCGATCAACGCCGGCTTGGGTTCATCCGACTTGCGGATCACGCGGATCACGCGGTCGATGTTCAGGTAGACGATCATCCGCCCTTCGAGGATGTGGATGCGCTCGTCGACCTTGCCCAGCCGATGCTGCGTGCGGCGGGTCACCGTGGCGAAGCGGAACTCGCACCACTCGGCCAATACGTCCCTTAAAGACTTCTGTCGCGGCCTGCCGTCCAGGCCGATGGTCACCATGTTGAGCGACACCGACGATTCCATGCTGGTGTGTGCCAGGAGAGCGGTCATGAACTCGGTTTGGTCGATCTTCGAAGTCTTGGGCTCGAACACCAGGCGCACCGCAGCGTCCTTGCCGGATTCATCGCGCACCGCATCCAACAGCGACAGCACCAGCGCCTTCAGGTTTTGTTGCTCCAGGCTCAAGGCCTTCTTGCCGATGCGGATCTTCGGATTGGTAAGCTCCTCGATCTCTTCGAGCACTTTTTGCGAGGAAGTGCCGGGCGGCAGCTCGCTCACCACCAACTGCCACTGCCCGCGCGCCAGCTCTTCGACCGACCAGCGCGCGCGCACCTTGAGCGAGCCGCGTCCGGCAGCATAGACGTCCGCGATCTCGGCGCGTGATGAAATGATCTGCCCGCCACCGGGAAAATCCGGGCCCGCCACATGTTCGAGCAATTCGTCGCTGCCGATTTTGGGTTTCCGCATCAGCGCCACTGCAGCCTTGGCTACTTCACGCAGATTGTGCGAAGGAATCTCGGTGGCCATGCCGACCGCGATGCCCGAGGCGCCATTGAGCAGGAGCATCGGCAGCCGTGCCGGCATGCGTTTGGGTTCTTCGAACGAACCGTCGTAGTTGGGCGCGAAATCAACCGTGCCCATGCCGATCTCGTCCAACAGCAGGCGGGCAATCGGCGTCAGCCTTGCCTCGGTGTAGCGCATCGCGGCGGCGCCGTCGCCGTCACGACTGCCGAAGTTGCCCTGGCCGTCGATCAGGGGGTAGCGCATCGAGAAACTCTGGGCCAGGCGCACCAGCGCATCGTAGGCCGATTGGTCGCCATGCGGGTGGTACTTGCCAAGCACATCACCCACCACGCGTGCGCTCTTGACCGGTTTGGCGCTGGCCGCCAAACCCATTTCGTGCATCGCGAAAATGATGCGCCGCTGCACCGGCTTCTGACCGTCGGCCACGTCCGGCAGGGCACGGCCCTTGACTACCGAGACCGCGTAGTCGAGATAGGCGCGCTCCGCATAGAGCGCCAGGGGCAGGTAGTCGCCGTCGGGCAACGGCGGCAGCGGCCCGCCACCACCAGTCGGTGGTGCAGCGCCACCACCGCCGTCGAGATTGTGGCCTGCTTCGTCGGTGACTCCAGACATCAGGGTTGGTGTCGGCGCCAGCGCATGCGTGTCGTCTTGCACTTGCAGCGCTTCCTCGTGCGCCTGCGCCGAAGCCGATGAATTGCTGTCCTGCTGGTTCAAATCGGAATCTTCCACTTCGTTGGGTTCTTCAATGGCGGCAAATAGATCGACTTGCGCCGACGGCCGCCTGACCGAAGCCTTGGCCTTCAGACGCAACTTGCTCACAAGGGTGCGGGCTGGCCCGGGGCAAGAGTGCCCGGTCTGGGCTCGACCATCAGGCCGGGCGCGGTCATGCCCTCTGGCGGCAGATTGCGGCGGCCGGGAATGGTGAGCCGGATGCGTCCGCTCTCCTGCACCCTGACCACCTTCTGCACCGGCTGCACGCCACCGCCGAAATGCTCATAGAACTGCATCACCAGCTTGACATAGGCCTGTGTTTCGGGGAACGGCGGGATGGTGTTGCGATATCTCTGCACCGCGCCCTCGCCGGCGTTGTAGCCGGCCAGTGCCAGTGACAAGTTGCCATCGAACATCTTGAGCAGGTCGCGCAAATAGCGCGTGCCGCCACCGACGTTCTCGATCGGATCCGTACTTTTCTTTACGCCGTAGCGCGCAGCGGTGCCGGGAATGAGTTGCATCAGCCCCACCGCACCCTTGGGCGAAACCGCCGCCGGATCGTAGGCCGACTCGACTGCGATCACCGCCTTGACCAGCGCAGGTTCAAGCTTCTGGCGCGTCGCTTCCTGGTGCACCAGGGATTCGAATTTGGCGACATTTGGTGTTTTCTGCAGGCGCTTGTAGATGATGTGGTCGCGCAATGCGTCGGTCGGCGGCAGGTACTTGAGCTCCGACGACAGCTTGAATTCGGTCTTGGTCTCGCCCTTGACGAACAACTCATAGCGGGCATCGAGCTTTTCATTGGCCAGATGGATTTTCCCCTGGTCGTCGACAAAACCATACAGATCCGCCAGCGCCGGCGACGCGCCGGCAGAAAGCAGCATGGAAACCATGGCGCAAGCAAGAAGCCTCATGGCGCCATTCTAGAGGATGCGCCGGCTCCGGCCATCCATGGAACTGCGCCAACAGGGCGCGCCACTATTGAAAATTGCGGAAAGCATGAAAAAAAGCGCCTCTGGCGGGACTGCCGTGTCTTTGGGTATGGACAATCAATCGAATTCCGGCCGCTCGTGCTTTTCGCCGAGGATGCGCATGTTGGTCGCAAGCGACGCCATGAAGGTTTTCTTGTCACCGCCTGCCGAATCCTGGCCCCATTGCATGGCCTGGCCTACGTATACGTCGACAAAAAACGGTACCGGTACAAACGCCCCCCGCGGCATCGCACGGCCCAGGCCGTGCATGAAGATCGGCACCACCGGAACCAGAGGAAACTTCGAGGCCAGTACTGCCACTCCGGACTTGAGTTCCTGCATGCGCTCGGGCTCGCCGCGCGTACCTTCGGGAAAGATGATCAGTATCTCGCCGCGTGCAAGCGCCGCATAGCACTCGGCCAGCGGATCGGCCTGGTCGGCGCCGCGCTTGCGGGCGATCGGAATGATGCCCACAAAATTGAGCGAGAACCAACCCAGCAAACCGGTCTTGAGAAAGTAGTCGGCGGCGGCCACCGGCCGCACCTTGGGGATCTGGCGCCACGGAAACAGGGTCAACATCGCCAGTGTGTCAAGGTGACTGTTGTGATTGGGCGTGACGATCGCAGGCCCCTGGCGCGGCAAACGGTTGCGGTGCCGCACGTTCATGCCCAGCACCACCAGACAGATCGGCCAGGCGACCAGGATGAGGAAGGCCCAGCGGCACAGGGCACGCAAGAAAGGCGGCATCAGTAATGAAGGAAATACACGAAATGAAAAAAAGCCGGCGCGGTAAAGGTAAGGCTGTCGACCCGCCCGAGAATGCCGCCGTGCCCCACCGTCAGGGAATCGCCTTCCGACACCCCGAGATCGCGCTTGATCGCGGTGATGATGATGTCGCCCAGAAAGCCGCCAAAACCGATCAGAAGGCCTGCACCCAGCGCGTCGTAGAGCGACAAGGGGGTGAGCCACGGCGCCAGCAGCAGCGCCAGCGCGACTGTCACCGCCACCCCGCCCAGCAAGCCCTCGGCAGTCTTGCCCGGGTGCACCGAGGGCGTCACCTTGCGTCGCCCGATCAGTTTGCCCGCGACATACTGCGCGACATCGTTGAACTGGGTCAGAAACACCAGGTAGAACAACAAGGCCACGCCACCGCCCTGCGGATTGCCGGCCTCGGGCAGAGCCAGCAGGTAAGCCATGTGCGACAGGGAAAATACGCAGGTCATGAGGCCAAACTGCAACAGGCCGACCGCGCGCAGGAAGCCCCTGGTCTCGCCGATCAGCACCATGCGCATCGGCAACGCCAGAAACCAGAACACCGGAATGAAAATGATGAACAGGCCATACCAGCCGGACCCGGCCAGCAGGTATTGCACGGGGATCGCCATATAGGCCCAGAACAGCACGCGATGATCAGCGCGCCGGGTCGGGATCAGCGACAGGTATTCCTTGAAGGCCACGAAGCTGATGAATGCGATGCAGACAATGGAGAACCAGCGCGCGAACCCGAGCGCAAGCGTGGCCAGTATCACGATGAACCAGAAGCTGCGAACGCGCAGTCGAATTTCATTGAAGCCACGCGCGGGATTGCGGCGCCGCAAAAGCGCGATGGTCAGCGTCACCACGGCCAACAGGATGTAGCAGCCGAGAAACGTGTAGCCGACCGCCTGCGGAAACACCGGCGTCGGCAGCGCCTCGATGCCTTGTCGAATGGCATTGGCGCCCTTCTCGACCGGCCCCGCCCACGCCTCGGCCATGATGGGCGCCTTCAACCCCCGAAACCGTCGGCCACCGCGATCTCGATCAGGTTGGGCTTGCCGCTGGCAAGCGCTGCCCGCAACGCCGCGCCGACATCGGCCGGATCGCTGATGCGACTGGCCGAAAGCCCGAACGACTCGGCCAGCTTGCAGAAATCGATCGCCGGATCACGCATGTCCATGCCCACAAATCGATCCGAACCCTGCATTGCCACCAGGCGTTCCTTGATGATGCGGTAGCTGCGGTTGTTGGTGATCACATAGGTGATCGGCAAGCGCAGGTGGGCCGCCGTCCACAGGCCCTGGATGCCATACATCGCGCTACCGTCACCAACGATCGCCACTACCGGCCGGCCCGGCTTGGCCAGGCTGATGCCGACCGCGCCCGGCACCGCGAACCCGAGCCCGCCACTGGCCAGGCCGAACAGACTGCAGGGGTCGTGCTGGTGCATGAAGTGGGGCAAGCTGGTGGCCGAGGTCAAGGCCTCGTCGACCACGATAGCGTCCGGCGGCAGGTTTTCGGCCAAACGCAGCATCAGTATCGTGGGGTCCATCGGGCGCTCGGCTTGGCGCAGCAGGGCGCGGTCGCGCGCCAGCATGCGGCGCACGCTCCAGTTGTCGGCGGCAATGCGCGCACATCGCTCTTCGGCGGCATTCCGGCAGGCCGCATCCGCAACCGCCTTGAGCGCGGGCAACAGCACCATGAGGGTCTCGCGCACGTTGGCGGCGATCGCAAGGTCGGTGCGGTAATTCTTTCCAAGCTCCCACGGCCGCTCGCTCAAATGCACCACGGCCACGTGCTCCGGCAGTGGTTCAACCGGGCTGTAGACCGACATGCGCAGCAGGTCGGCGCCCAGGCAGATCACCATGTCGTAGGGCTCGAGCAGCGCACGCACCGCTTTCTGGCTGCGCGTGAGCGCACCCACGTATTGCGGGTGCGCGGTCGGAAACGACGCCGCATATGGCACCGGCTCCTGGTAGACCGCCGCGCCCAGCATGGCGGCCAGTTCACCGGCCTGCCCGAACGCATGGTGGGTGGCCAGTTCCTGCCCGGCGATGATGGCCGGCCGCTTGGCCGAAAGCAGCAGGCGCGCCAGTGCACCGATCGACTCGTCCGACGGCCGCACACGATCATCGATGCGCACGCTGCGACCCAGGTCGAGGTCGGCGCATTCGTTGAGAATGTCGCCGGGCAGGCTGATGAAGACCGGCCCGGTCGGGCGCGTCATCGCCACCTTGGCGGCGCGCCGCATGATGCGCGACAGGTCCTGCACACGACCCACTTCGACTGCCCACTTGACCAGGGGTGCGGCGATTGGCGGCAGGGGCTCGTACAACAGCGGTTCGAGCAGACCGTGGCCCTGCTCCTGCTGGCCGGCGGTGACGATGATGGGCGAGCCGGAAAACTTGGCGTTGTACAGCGCCCCCATCGCGTTGCCCAAGCCAGGCGCCACGTGCACGTTGGCCGCAGTCAAACTGCGCGAGGCACGCGCGAAGCCATCAGCCATGGCGACAACGACGGATTCCTGCAGGCCCAGCACGAACTGCAATTGCGCGAAATCAGGCAGCGCCTGCATGATAGGCAGTTCAGTGGTGCCCGGATTGCCGAACAGGTGCGTCACGCCCTCGCTTACGAGCAAGTCCAGAAAGGCCTGGCGGCCATACAATCTTGTCACTGCATTCTCCCCGTTGGTGGCGTCGTCTTGGCGCGGCGGTCAGGCTTGCGTGACCGGCATTGCTTGCGAATGCACAAAAAGCGCCGAAAGTGCCGGACAAGCCAAACCTTTAGCATAACGAGAATCGGGCAGCGTTGCCAACCCGACCAAAAAAGCCAAGCTTGGCCGGCTGACCAACGCCAAATACTACGTCCGTAGGGAACAAAAGCCGCTTTTGCGATGGTTTGTCTTGTTGCAACAAACCCGTTCGAGCGTCCGCGGTAGAGGGATTTGTTGCGCCTTTTCCAACGGCCTGGCGTGGAAAACGCCAAGCCAACTCATCAGGCGGCGCCGAACGCGCGATAGTGGCAACGCCAAGACCACGGCGGCTCTGCCAAAGCGCACCAATGCCGCCTTGAGTGACATTCGCAACGCGGCGCAAGCACTGCGCTTCAAATATCGGCTTCCGCTTCGTTGCCGTGTTCCTCGAGCCAGACCCGCCGCGCTGCCGCCTCGCCCTTGCCCATCAGCATGTGAAACTTCAAGCCGGTGCCGGCGAAATCGAGGTTGCCGAAACGAACCGGCAACAGCCGCCGCGTATCCGGATTCATGGTGGTTTCCCATAGCTGCACGGAACTCATTTCGCCCAGGCCCTTGAAGCGCGAAATCTGCCACGAACCGGGGCGCACACCCTCCTTGGCAAGCTTGTCCTCGGCGATCTCGAGTTCGGTGTCGTCCAGGCAATAGAGCTTGCGCATCGGCCGTTTGCCGGCGGCCGGCACATCGATACGAAACAGGGGCGGCCGTGCCACGTAGATGTTGCCGGCGACGATCAACTTCGAAAAGTGCTTGAGGAATAGCGTCAGCAGCAGAACCTGAATGTGCGAGCCGTCGACATCGGCGTCGGACAGGATGCAGATCTTGCCGTAGCGCAGGCCGCTCAAGTCCGGCGTGTCATGCGGGCCGTGCGGATCGACGCCGATGGCCACCGCGATATCGTGCACTTCGTTGTTGGCAAACAGGCGGTCGCGCTCGGTCTCCCAGGTATTGAGCACCTTGCCGCGCAGCGGCAGGATTGCCTGGAAACCCTTGTCGCGCCCCATCTTGGCACTGCCGCCGGCCGAATCACCTTCGACCAAAAAAACCTCGGTGCGCGCAACGTCACTGGATTCGCAATCCGTAAGCTTGCCGGGCAGCACCGCGACGCCGGAGCCCTTGCGCTTCTCGACTTTTTGGCCCGCACGCATGCGCACCTGCGCCTGCCTGACCACCAGGTCGGCCAGCTTCTTGCCCTGGTCTACGTGACTGTTGAGCCAGAATTCGAGCATGGGCCGCGTCTGTTGCGCCACCAGGCGCACCGCATCACGGCTGTTCAGACGCTCCTTGATCTGCCCCTGGAACTGCGGGTCGAGCACCTTGGCCGACAGCACGAAAGAGGCGCGCGCGAACACGTCTTCGGGCAGTAACTTCACGCCCTTGGGCAGGAGGGAATGCAACTCGATGAAAGTCTTGACCGCACCGAACAAGCCTTCGCGCAAGCCCGCTTCGTGGGTGCCGCCGGCGGAAGTCGGGATCAGGTTGACATAGGACTCGCGCGCGGTGGCGCCGTCTTCGGTCCAGGCCACCACCCATTGCGCGCCCTCGCCTTCGGCAAAGGCATCATCGGCCGCGCCTACGTATTTCTCACCCTCGAAATACGGAATCACCGGCTCGGCACCGGACAAGGCTTCCTGCAGATAGCCGCGCAGGCCGTCGCGATACAGCCAGCTCTGGACCTCGCCGGTTTTCTCGACCGTGAGGGTGACGGCAACGCCGCTCAGAAGCACCGCCTTGGAACGCAAGAGCCTGCGCAATTCCTCCAGCGGCACCACGCCCGAATCAAAATACTTCGGGTCCGGCCAGGCGCGCACCAGCGTGCCGTGACGATCGGATTTGCCAACCCGCTTCAAGGGTTCAGCGACCTGGCCACCGTCGTTGAAGACGATGCGATGCTCGCCGCCATCGCGCCACACCACCACCTCAAGCCGCGTCGACAAGGCATTGGTCACCGATACGCCCACGCCGTGCAGGCCGCCGGAAAAGGTGTAGGCGCCGCCGCCTTTCTTGTCGAACTTGCCACCCGCATGCAGGCGTGTGAAGACGATCTCGATGACCGGCACCTTTTCCTCGGGATGCATGCCCACCGGAATGCCGCGCCCGTCGTCGACCACCGACACCGAACCGTCGGCATGCAACACCACCTGCATTCCCTTTGCATGCCCGGCCAGTGCCTCGTCGGAGGCGTTGTCCAACACCTCCTGGATGATATGCAGCGGGCTTTCGGTACGGGTGTACATGCCGGGTCGCTCGCGCACCGGCTCAAGACCCTTCAACACACGGATCGAGGATTCGTTATATGCGTTTTTTGCCATTGTCAATATGCGGGACGGCGAATGATGGGCCTGAGTTATCCACAGAAAAGGTGGAAAAAGCCGGCCCGAAAACAAAAAAAGCCAAGCCGGTCAACGGTCTTGCTGGGGCGCTGAAAAATCAGGCGGACCTTGACGACTAGCCGCAAAAAATCATGTTCGCAAGGTCGAACACCATGTTGGGTCGCAACCAGGCGGCGAAGGTAAGTGCGAACAGAGCGCTTGCCACCACTACCAGTGCGTAGCGCCAGGCACGCACGGCCGGCAGCCAGCGCAGGGGTTCATCTGGCGCGGCGGCTTGCAACATCGATTCGTGGCGCATGGCTTGGTGGTTGAACCGAGCCAGCGCGGTCCGGACAGTCGCTGGCTTCAAGCGCAAATTATACGCGGCGGGCTACGCCAGGCCAATTCAGGCCCGCGCCTTTTCAAGCAAATCCCAGCGCTCCAGTGCAAGCAGAAGTTCGCGTTCGATCGCTTCGATGCGCGCGCTGGCAAGCGCCACTTCGTGCGGTGCCTTCACATAAATGTCGGGATCGGCCAGACGCGCGTTGAGCGCCACCTGCTCGGCCTCGAGAGCGTCGATCTGCCCGGGCAGGGCCTCAAGGGCGCGCGCGTCCTTGTACGAAAGCCTGGGTCGCCGTGCCTGCGCCGCGGGCGCGGCGACCCTGGCGTTAGCCTGCGCGGCGGCCGCCGCGGCATCCTTGCCTGGCGCCCGCGCGCGGCGCGCAAGTACCGCCTGCCACTCGCTGTAGCCACCAGGATTGGCGGTCCAGCGCCCGTCGCCTTCGAACGCCAACACCTCGGTGACGACGTTATCGAGGAAGGCGCGGTCATGGCTGACCAGAATCACGGTACCGGAATAGTCTTGCAGCATCGATTCGAGCAACTCCAGCGTATCGATATCGAGGTCGTTGGTGGGTTCGTCGAGTATCAGCAGGTTGGCCGGCCGCGCGAACAGGCGTGCCAGCAGCAAGCGGTTGCGCTCGCCACCGGACAGCGCTCCCACCTTGGCCTGCGCGCGCTCCGGCGGAAACAGAAAGTCGGCCAGATAGGTCATCACATGCTTGCGTGCCACGCCATCCGGCCCGCCGGTTTCAACCCATTCGGAGCCGGGGCTGATAGTGTCGATCAGGGTTGCGTTGTCGTCGAGCACGGCACGAAACTGGTCGAAATAGGCGATCTCCAGCCGCGTGCCCAAGCGTACCTCGCCGGCATCCGGTTCGATCTGGCCCAGCAGCAGGCGAATCAGGGTCGACTTGCCGGCGCCATTCGGCCCGATGATGCCGATCTTGTCGCCGCGCATGATGGTGGTGGTGAGCTCGCGCACGGCAGTGACCTGCTCCCAACCCTTTGACACCGCCGTGAATTCCGCCACCAGCTTGCCCGAACGCGCCGAGTTGTCGACTGCCAGCACCACCGCGCCCTGACGTTCGCGACGCTCGCTGCGCGCGCGGCGCAGGCGTTCAAGCCGCCGCACCCTTCCTTCATTGCGCGTGCGGCGCGCCTCGACGCCCTTGCGGATCCACACCTCTTCGGCCTTGAGAAACTTGTCGAACTTCGCGTTGACCACACGCTCGACTTCGACCTGCTCCGCTTTGCGCGCCTGGTAGGCGGCGAAGTTGCCGGGAAATGACAACAGGCGGCCGCGATCGAGCTCGACCACGCGTGTTGCCACGCGATCCAGGAAGGCGCGATCGTGGGTGATCAGCAGTACCGCACCACGAAAGCCGACCAGCAAGTCCTCGAGCCAGGCGATGCCTTCGATATCCAGATGGTTGGTCGGCTCATCAAGCAACAGGAGCTCCGGTTCGCCGACCAGCGCGCGTGCCAGCGCGATGCGCTTCTTGGTGCCGCCGGAGCATTCGCCGACCACCGCATCGGCGGCCAGCCCAAGGCGCTCCAGCGCCGCCTCGACCCGCCGCGGCACGTCCCAGGCACCGCTTTCGGCCATGCGCGCTTCCAGCTCACCCAGCCCGGCCAGCGCGTCGGGCTCATCGGCACCCCGGGCGAGAAGCGCTTCGTATTGCGCCAGCAAGGCGCTTTGCAGGGCCAGGCCGCCGGCGACCGCGGCAAACACCGTATCGGAGGGCAGCAAGTCAGGCTCCTGATCGACTACCGCCAGCCGCAGCCCGGGCCGCAACCATACTGCTCCATCGTCGAGCTTGCGCTTGCCCGCGAGCACCGCGAGCAGGCTGGACTTGCCGACACCGTTGCGGCCGATCAGCGCGACCCGTTCACCACTATCGATTGCGAAATCCGCGTGATCAAGCAGCGGCACATGGCCATAGGCCAAGTCTGCTGCGTCCAGTGTTGCCAGCGGCATGGTGATGGTCCTGACGAATCCCGGTTGCGCTCAATCGCGCCAGGGCTCGGCAATCTCGATCAAATTGCGATCGGGATCGCGCAGATAAATCGAACGGATCGGCCAGCGCGCGCCGGTGCGCTTTACCGGACCAAGCTCCACCGCGATACCCTGCCTGGAAAGATGGACGAGCAGTTGGTCCAGCGGCACGGCTGCGATCAGGCAGATGTCCAGTGAGCCAGGCGTGGGTACAGTGGCATAGATGTCGGTGACGTTGGCGTCGCCGGCCTGATGCAGATTGAATTTTTGATCGCCAAACCGCAGCGCCTTGCGCTGCGGTTTGGGCGGCTCACCGAAGGTTTCGAGCCGCATGCCGAGCACGCGGGTGTAGAAATCGATGGTCGCTGCCAAGTCTTTACACGTGATGACAATGTGATCGATGCTTTGGATCATGATGTGGCTGGGAAGTTCGCAGTGCCGGCGACGGATCGCGCATGCGTCGGACGGCGCAAGTAAGAAGGCGCGCATCATACCAGCGCTCCCGGCCGGCAATCCGGGTTTACTGCGCCGACTGGTTGCACACCGCGCTTGTGAGGTGCGGCTTTGCGCCAGACATGGCGCTACTTTCCCCGCCGCTCGCTGTCGTTCAACGGGTGCTTTCAGTTCGTCGGCAACTACCGCGCAGGCACGCGGATTGGCGTGCGCCGCAATTGGCCGCTCGATGGTTCAGGCCGCGGCCAGGTTCAGCCCGAGCTGCACGCCATCCTCTTCACCTTCGTCGCCGGTATCGCGATGCTGGTCGCGCTGCGACTCGACGCCCGACAGGTATTCGGTGGTGACATCACCGGTGACATAACAGCCCGAAAAACATGAAGCCTCGAACGAGGTCAGCTTCGGGTTGAGTTCACGCACCGCGCGTTCGAGCGCGTCCAAGTCCTGGTAGATCAGCTCGTCGGCACCGATTTCGCGCGCGATTTCCAGGACGCTGCGTTCGTTGGCGATCAGTTCGTGCCGGGTCGGCATGTCGATGCCATAGACGTTGGCGAAGCGCACCGGCGGCGCAGCGGAGGCGAAATAGACCTTGCTGGCACCGGCCTCGCGGGCCATGTTCACGATTTCGCGTGAGGTGGTGCCGCGCACGATCGAGTCATCGACGATCAGCACGTTCTTGCCCTTGAATTCCACCGCAATGGCGTTGAGCTTCTGGCGCACGGTTTTCTTGCGCAGGGCCTGGCCGGGCATGATGAAGGTTCGGCCGATGTAGCGATTTTTGATGAAACCTTCGCGGTAATCGAGCTTCAGCTTCATCGCCAGCTGCATCGCCGCCGGGCGGCTCGAATCGGGAATCGGCATGACCACATCGATTTTCGAGGTCAGCCCCAGGGCTTCGATGCGATCGGCCAGAAATTCGCCCAGCTTGAGACGCGCCGCGTAGACCGAAACACCATCGAGCGAAGAGTCCGGCCGCGCCAGGTATACGTATTCGAAAATGCAGGGATTCAGGCTCGGATGGCGCGCGCACTGCTGCGTCTTCACGTTGCCGTCCAGATCAATGAACACCGCCTCGCCGGGCGCCACGTCGCGCACCATCTCGAACCCCGAGCCCTCGAGCGCCACCGACTCGGAGGCCACCATGTGCTCTTCACCAAGACCCGAACCACGGCGCCCCAGGCACAGCGGCCGGATGCCGAACGGATCGCGAAACGCCAACAAGCCATAGCCGGCGATCAGCGCCACCACCGCGTATGCGCCACGCAGGCGCTCATGCACCCGCGCCACCGCCTGAAAAATCGCGGCCGGGTCGAGACGATAGTTCCTGGTGGCCTTTTCCAGCTCGTGCGCCAGCACATTGAGCAGCACTTCGGAATCGGATTCGGTATTGATGTGCCGCAGGTCCTGGCGGTACATGTCGATCTTCAATTGCGCGGTATTGGTCAGGTTGCCGTTGTGCGCCAGCGAAATGCCGAACGGCGAATTGACATAAAAAGGCTGCGCCAGGGCGGCGTTGGACGATGAGCCGGCGGTCGGATAGCGGCAGTGGGCGATGCCGATGTTGCCCGGCAGGTCGCGCATGTTGCGGGTGCGAAACACGTCACGCACAAAACCCATGTTCTTGTGCATGTGAAACGAGTTGTCGCTGATGGTGGCGATGCCGGCCGCATCCTGCCCGCGGTGCTGCAACAGCAGGAGCCCGTCATAGAGCAACTGATTGACCGGGGTTTTCGCAACCACGCCTATGACACCGCACATGATGCTCTCCGCGAGGGGGTGACAACCGCGTTAAGAAAACACAGATTGAGTCTCTGTGCCACGGACTCTCGAACAGCAGTCTTGGATCCATACCACACACTGCACAAGCGGCTCCCGCTCCCTGCCTGCTTGTTCAGTGTTTTCCTGAATCAGAAGTTTACCTTGCCTGCGATGGTGTCAGGCAGCCAGGGCTTGACTGTACGCACCGCAGTTTCGGCCAAAGGGCTGAACAAGGCATGTTTCCAGAAATCCATTTGCGGCAACTTGGTCATGCCGGCCACCATCACCAACGCCAATACGATCACCACGCCGCGCGCAAGCCCGAACAAGCCGCCCAGGCCGCGATCGGCGAGGCTCAACCCGGCTGCCTGCACCGCGCGCATGATGCCCCAGCTGACCAGCGCCATCAGCAAGGCCATGCCCAGTAGCAGCAGCAGGAATGCGACGATGGTGCGCAGTACCGGGTGGGATGGCAAAAACACCAGCATGCCGGCGAATTGCTCGGCGAACAGGCTGGCCACCACGAAGGCCGCGACCCAGCCGATCAGCGAAAGTATTTCGCGTACCAAGCCGCGCAATACCGATACGGTGATCGATAACAGCAGGATCGCCAGCACGGCGTAATCGAAAATGGTCACGCGAACTCAGCGGGCAACCACTGCTGCGCTGCTGAAACCAAGGGTACGGATTTTATCGCGCGCGGCTTCGGCCGCCTCGCGACCGGCGAAGGGTCCGGCGCGCACGCGTGTGCGTTCCCCATCTTTGGAATCGAGCTTCTCGACGTAGCTCTTGAAGCCGGCAACGGCCAGTTTGTCGCGTGCTTCGCGTACCTTTTCCTCGCTGGCGAAGGCACCGATCTGCACCGCAAAACCAGCGGCATCCTTGGTGCCGGCTGCGGCGGCCGCCTTGTCGTCCAGAATCGCCTTGACGCGCGTTTCTTCGCGCTGTGGCGGCTGCGGGGTCGGATCCGGCTTCGGATCGGCCTTCGGCACGACTTTCGGGTCGGCTTTGGTGGCCGCCCTGGAATCCGCTTTCAGTTCCACCTTGGGTTCACGGTTCGCCTCGGCCCTGGCAGCAGTGCCAGATGCCACTGGCGCAGGGGGCGCGCCGGCCTCACGCTCGATCGCAGTCGATGGCGGCGCTTTTGGCTCCTTGGGCTCGACGCTTTTCGGCTTGGCACTGCCGGCGGCGGGAGGACGCACGGTCACAACATCCTGACTCGGAATCTGCACAGACACATCCTGGTCGAGCGGCTTCTTCTCGGCATCGAAAATCCACGGCAGCGCGATTACGGCGACCAGCACGAGCGCGATCGAACCGATCAGGCGGCGGCGGGCGCGACGTTTGAAAGTGGAATCGGCGGAATCTGGCGGGGAACTGGACGCCATGGGCTGGGGCTGTGCGCGCGTCAGGGCCGGTTGACAACCTGCAAGACCCCGGCTACGGTCAGAAATGAACCGAACACCACGATTCTATCATTCTCGGCAGCGCTCTCCCGCGCCGCCGCATAGGCCGCCTGCGGATTTGCGTGCTCGAAAACCTCGCCGCCCACCTGTTCGGTCGCCAAAATTTGCCGCAATCGATGTGCCGGCAGTCCGCGTGGCCCGGTCAGGTCGGTCAGATGCCAGACATCGATCTTTCCGCGCAACAAGCGCACCACGCCAGCGACATCCTTGTCGGCCAGCATGCCGAATACCGCGTGCGTGTAGGAGGCAAAGCCGATGTTCGACAGGTTCTCCGCCAGCACCGCGGCGGCATGCGGGTTATGTGCGACATCGAGCACCACGACGGGGCGGCCCGGCAAGAGCTGGAAGCGGCCCGGCAACTCGACGCCGATCAGGCCCTCGCGGATGGCCTGCATCGACACCGGCAGGTGCGGGCGCAGTGTCTCAAGCGCCGCCATTGCCGCCGAGGCATTGAGCAACTGGTTGGCTCCGCGCAGCGCCGGATACGACAGGCCGTTGCGCGTCACCGGGCCGCCACCGGCATGGAACCAGAATTTCCACTGTTGAACCTGTGCATCATGCTGCCCGGCAAACCCGAAATCGACACCAAAGCGCAAGAGGCGTGCGCCAATGCCGGACGCCACTTCGCCCACGCTGGCGGGGGGTTGCGGATCGGCACAGATCGCCGGGCGGCCGGCCCGGAAGATATGCGCCTTCTCCCAGCCGATCTGCTCGCGCGTATCGCCCAGGTACTCCTGGTGGTCAAGGTCGACGCTGGTGAGGATCGCACAGTCGGCATCGATGATGTTGACCGCATCCAGGCGCCCGCCCAATCCCACTTCGAGCACCGCGCAATCGAGATGCGCTGCGGCGAACAGCGCGAACACCGCCAGCGTGGTGAATTCGAAATAGGTGAGTTCCACGGCCGCGTCGCGCGAACGCGCCGTCTCGACCTGCGCGAACGCACCAGTCAGCGCAGCGTCGCTGACTTCAACCCCGGCGATGCGCGCGCGTTCGTTGAATCGCAGGAGGTGCGGCGAGGTGTACAGCCCGGTGCGGTAGCCGCCGGCGCGCAGGATCGCGTCGAGCATGGCGCAGGTCGACCCCTTGCCGTTGGTGCCGCCGACAACTATGGTCACGCATCCGAGCGCAAGACCCATGCGTCGCCACACCTGAGCCACCCGCTCAAGGCCGAGTTCGATGCCGCGCGGATGCAGTCGCTCGATGTAGGCGAGCCACGCAGCCAGCGCGGCGTCGGCATCAGGCGCCGGAGTCGGGGATTGTGGCGTAAGCGGAAGCACGGGGAAGAGCACGAGACACCGAATTCGCGGCCGGCGCAGTGCCAACACGTGCAATCATTATCCCGCAAGTGGCAGCCATTGCGACAGACTGGAACCGCAGCGTCGCCGGTAGCATGAGCGATGCATGCCAACTTGAGACGAGCGCCCGTGCAAATTCACTGGCGCAGCTGCAGCCTTTCCGGGCAAGCCGACCCGCCCGCCCAAGCACCGCGACTGGTGCGCCATTTCAGGCGCTTGTGGCAATGTGGCCGCGCCGCTCGCGCGCAGCCTGACACACCACACAGGTAAGTGCGGCGGGCTGGGCCAGCAGGCGCGCGGCGGGAATATGCGCGCCGCAGTCGGCGCATACCCCATAATTTCCATCGGCGATGCGCAGCATCACCTGTTCGATACCACGCAACTCGAAGATATCGCGCCGCGCCTCGGCGTACTCCACGCCTGCTTCGGCGAATGCCGCACCGGCATCACTCCATTGATGGTCGGTGGCCAACACGGAATCCGCAGCTTCACCAATCTTGCCGCGGATTTGCTCCCGCAAGTCTTCCGCCCGTGCCGCCAAGTGGCGGGAAATTGCATCTAGCTGCTGCGCCTCAAGCATTGCCTTGCTCCAATCAGTGTTCTGCCATAGTGGAACATTAACGACGTCAAGCAAGCACGGATTGACACATGTCAAAGACACGTGTCATTGCGGTGCAGCGCAGGTCGCGTATGCGAAGCCGTGGCGAGCGCAGCAGCCCTCGAACGTCAGGCCGGCGCCACCGCTTCGGCGGGCAAGTCCTGCAACAGCGCCAGCAGATGGGCCAGCTTGGGCGTGAGCTCGCGGCGATCAACGATCATGTCGATCGCACCTTTCTCCAGCAGAAACTCGGAGCGCTGAAAACCCTCCGGCAGCTTTTCGCGCACGGTCTGCTCGATCACGCGCGGCCCGGCGAAACCGATCAGCGCCCCGGGTTCGGCGATCACCACGTCGCCAATGAACGCGAAGCTGGCGGAAACACCGCCCATGGTGGGGTCGGTCAGCACCGAAATGAAAGGCAGTTTGCGCGCCGACAAACGTGTCAGCGCAGCGGTAGTCTTGGCCATCTGGAACAGCGAAAACAAGCCTTCCTGCATGCGCGCACCACCGCTGGCGGCAAAGCAGATGAACGGCAGTTTCTGTTCCACCGCGCAATCGACCCCGCGCACAAAACGCTCACCCACCACCGAGCCCATCGAACCGCCCATGAAGCCGAACTCGAACGCGGCGGCGATCACCGGCACAGTCCTGATCGCCCCCTGCATCACCACCAGCGCATCGGTCTCGCCAGTGACCTCGATCGCCTCCTTTAGCCGCTCGGGGTATTTGCGGCTATCCTTGAATTTCAGGCTGTCCAGCGCTCGCACTTCAGGTCCGATCTCGAAACGCCCTTGCGCGTCAAGCAGGCGATCGAGCCGCTCGCGTGCACCGATCCGGTGGTGATGGCCGCACTTGGGACAGACCTGGGCGTTGTTGCTCAAATCGACGGCATACAGCGTCGCCTCGCAAGCGGGGCATTTGACCCAGATGCCTTCGGGCACGCTTTTCTTGGGCCCGCCGTCGGCGCGGTTCATTTTCGGCGGCAGCAGCTTGTCGATCCAGCTCATGTTCGCTCCCCATTGATGAGTAATGCGGAAACAGCGGCAACGCGCTGCGCAGCCAACGTGCTCAGGTACGCAAGAGAATCCAGCGTCACCGTTCGCATCCGTCCACTTGGTAGCGCCGACATCGCCCCAGCTTGACTACTAAGCCCCTGCCTGGTCCATCGCGGCACGGATGCCGGACATGAAGCGACGCACGTTCTCGACTTCGCTGCCGGGCGCGGAGGTCTCGATCTCCTGGATGATGCGACTGCCGATCACCACCGCGTCGGCAACCGCGGCGATGGCTTTGGCGCTGGCGCCGTCGCGAATGCCGAACCCTACGCCGACCGGGACCGAGACGCGGGCCTTGATCTGCGGAATCCGCCGCGCCACTTCGCTCACGTCCAGCGTGGCCGACCCGGTGACCCCCTTGAGCGAGACATAGTAGATGTAACCCGAAGCGACACGCGCAACAGCGTCGATGCGCGCTTCGGTGGAGGTCGGCGCGAGCAGGAAGATCGGGTCGAGGCCATTGCCGCGCATGGAGGCGGCGAAGGCTGCGCATTCTTCCGGCGGATAGTCCACCACCAGCACGCCATCGACTCCGGCGGCCTTGGCGCGTGCGGCGAACACATCCACACCCATGTGCTCGAGCGGATTGGCGTACCCCATGAGCACCACCGGCGTCCGCTCGTCGGTCGCGCGGAACTCGACCACCATGTCAAGCACGCCGGCCAACGAGACGCCATGCCTGAGCGCGCGCTCGGAGGCGCGCTGGATCACCGGGCCATCTGCCATCGGATCGGAGAACGGCACCCCGAGTTCGACAACATCGGATCCCGCATCGACTAAGGCATGCATCAGCGGCACAGTCAACGCGGGATACGGATCACCCGCACAAATATACGGAATCAGCGCCTTGCGGCCGCGTGCCGCGACCGCAGCCAGTACTTCCTTGATGCGTGACATGGGCGCTTTCTAGAAATTCAAGCCGGAGCGCTCGGCCACCGTATGCATGTCCTTGTCGCCACGGCCGGACAGGTTCACCAGCAAGGCATGATCCTTGGGCATGGTCGGCGCCATCTTCATCGCCTGCGCCACTGCATGACTGGATTCGAGCGCGGGAATGATGCCCTCGATACGGCACAACTGGTGGAATGCATCGAGTGCCTCATCGTCGTTGACCGCCACATATTCGGCGCGGCCGATGTCCTTTAGCCAGGCATGTTCGGGACCGACGCCCGGGTAGTCGAGGCCGGCGGAAATCGAATGGGTTTCGATGATCTGGCCGTTTGCATCCTGCAGCAGGTAGGTACGATTGCCGTGCAGGACACCGGGCGTACCGGCTGACAGCGATGCCGCGTGCTTGCCACTGGCGATGCCGGAACCACCCGCTTCGCAACCGATAAGGCGCACTTCCCTGTGCCCGATATAGGGGTGAAAGATGCCCATGGCGTTGGAACCGCCGCCGACGCAGGCAAGGATAGCATCAGGCTGGCGGCCGATCAGTTCGGGCATCTGGGTCAGGCATTCCTTGCCGACCACCGAATTGAAATCACGCACCATCATCGGGTAGGGATGCGGCCCGGCGACGGTGCCAATGATGTAGAAGGTATTTTCGACATTGGTGACCCAGTCGCGCATGGCCTCGTTGAGCGCATCTTTGAGGGTCTTGGAGCCGCTTTCGACCGGCACCACGGTGGCACCCAGGAGTTTCATGCGGTAGACGTTGGCCGCCTGCCGCTTGATGTCCTCGCTGCCCATGTAAACCACGCATTCGAGTCCGAAGCGCGCCGCCATGGTGGCGGTGGCCACACCGTGCTGGCCGGCGCCGGTCTCGGCGATCACCCGCGGCTTGCCCATGCGGCGGGCCAGCAGGGCTTGGCCCATCGTATTGTTCACCTTGTGCGCGCCGGTGTGGTTGAGGTCTTCGCGCTTGAGGTAGATCTGCGCCCCGCCCTGGATCGCCGACAGGCGCTTGGCATGGTAAATCGGGCTCGGCCGGCCCACATAGTGCTTGAGTTCGGATTCGAATTCGGCCATGAATTCGGGATCGGTGCGGTAATGCGCGTAGGTGCACTTGAGTTCGTCAAGCGCGTGCATCAGGGTTTCGGAGACAAAGATGCCGCCATAGGGCCCGAAGTGTCCGTTGGCGTCAGGCAGGTCGTAACCTGCCGCCGAGGCAGGGGGGAGATCGTTGATTTTCATGTCAAGTGTCCTTGCGTGCGCCGTCGCCGGCTGCGAGTTGCTGGTCCGCCGCCCTGACCGCCGCCACGAAGGCGCGGATCAGGTTGGCATCCTTGATGCCACGGGCGACCTCGACACCACTGGAAACATCGACTCCCAATGGCGCCTGCCGAGATGCGCCCAAATGTCTAAGCGCAGCAATCCCTGCAGCGACATTTGCGGCATGCAACCCACCAGACAAAACGGCCCGAGCCGCGATTCTTGCCGGAATCAGAGACCAATCGAACACCTCACCGCCGCCGCCATAGCCTGTAACGAATGCATCGAGCAGGATCGCGCGCGCAGATTTGAAATCGTCACCGTATTTTAGCAAATCCAGGTCCGGGTGCACCCTGGCAGCCTTGATGAATGGCAGCGCAAACCTGTTGCAGAAAGCGGCATCCTCATCGCCGTGGAACTGCAGCAACTGCAAGCGGGCCTGTGCTGCGGTGTCCCGCACCAGCGCGGCTTGGGCATTCACAAACAGGCCCACCGCGGTCACGAACGGCGGCATGCGCGAAATCAGGCGCGCGGCGGCGGCCGGTGTCACGTAGCGCGGACTGGGCGGATAGAACACGAATCCGATCGCATCCGCTCCGGCCTCCACGGCGGCGTCGACGTCGGCAGGACGCGTTACCCCGCATATCTTGATTCGGGTTCGGTCGCTCATGCGCTAGCGGCCATGAATGGGCGGCGCCCGCGCAATATCGGCAATTGCCAATGCGGCGCATAGTCAACCGCAGTCAGGTACAGGCCCTGGGGTGCGAAGGTCGGCGCCGCCAGGCTGCGATCGCGCGAGCGCAGCAGATCCCCGATCCAGTCAGGGTCGAACCTGCCCTTGCCGACGTAGACCAGGCAGCCAATGATGTTGCGGACCATATGATGCAAAAAAGCGTTCGCTTCGAGGCAAAAACGGATCATATCGCCATCGCGCTCAATCACCAGGCAGCGCAGGTCACGTAGCGGTGATTTGGCCTGGCATTGAGACGAGCGGAAGGCGCTGAAGTCATGCGTTCCCACCAGGTGGACGGCCGCAGCGCGCATGGCGGCAAGATCAAGGCGTGAAGGAAACCAGCCGCAGATTGCTGCCCCGAGCGCAGGGCGCACCGCGCGGTTGACAAGCAAATACTCGTAGTGGCGACCCACAGCGCTGAAGCGGGCGTGGAAATCGTCAGGCACGACGTGTGCCCACAAAACGGCAATGCTGCCGGGCAAATGGGCATTGACGCCCCTGATCCAGGCGCTCGGCGGTCGTTGGGCCAGGGTGTCGAAGTGTGCCACCTGTCCCAATGCATGGACGCCTGTATCGGTACGGCCGGCACAAACCAGGCGGACCTTTGTGCTCGCTATACGCGCCACGGCCGCCTCGACTGTGTCCTGTACCGTGGGGCGCTGCGGTTGCGTCTGCCAGCCGCAGAACGGCGCACCGTCGTATTCAATCCCCATTGCTATACGCAAGCTGACTCCAAAAAAAAACGGGCGGCCAGCCGGCCGCCCGCTGCCTCCACGCGCTGCTCTCTCAGCCGAGCGCGGATAGCAGGTTCTGCGCTTCCGCTTGCTGCGTCGCGCTGCCTTCTTTCAATACTTCCTGCAACAATTCCCTGGCACCTTCCTTGTCGCCCATATCCTGATAGGCCTTGGCGAGGTCAAGCTTGGTGGCAGCGTCGTCCACGGGCCCTTCGTTACCGGGAGCGGCTTGGGCGTCGACCGGCAAATCCAGGTTGATGCCCGAAAGGTCGAAGTCCATCATATTGCCGGCTGCAGCAGTCGATGCTGCTGCGCCACTCGACGCCGGCGCATCTGCGCCCAGATCAAAGTCAAAATCGATCGTCGGCGAAGGCAACTCCGGCGGCCGTACATCCGCCAGCGGTTGGGTCTCGTCCATCGAGTGATCAAGAGCATCGCCTGAAAGTGCCTGCGGGGCGTCCATGATCAGGGTTCCGCCAGGCGCGAAGTCGGTCACCGGCGTGACCGCAGGGGCGGCCACCGGCACGGGATCGGACCCGCCGATGTCGAAATCCAGGCTCATGCCCAGATCGCCTTCCGGCGCTGCCGCGCCGATATCAAGTTCAAAGTCAGGGGTGCTTGTAGTAAAGGCAAGCGGCTGCGTCACCGCCCCACCGAGGTCGAAATCGACGTCGACGGACGGCGCCGCAGCCTGCACCGGAGCGAGTGACAGCGTCTTGGTCATGCTGTCAGGCGCAACCGCAGCGGCACCAGGAAAGGCCGCCATTTGCATGGTCGATTCCATGTCCGCTGGCGCCGATGCGGCCGCCGCCGCCGCCAACGTACCTGCACCGAGAGTCACTGTCGATGTCACCGCAGAACCGGCGGGCGATTTGCCTGCGCCGGAGGCGCTGAACAAAGGGTTGCCCGGCATCAGGGCGCGCCCGAGTTCGGCAGCACGGGCCCAATGTTCGCCCTGCCCGCCGGTGGCAGCGTGCAAATCCCTGGCATGGCTTTCGAACGAAGCCGCATCGGCACGCTGGCTGTAGATTTCCATCAGTTTGGTGCGAACGGCGTGCCGCGCCGGATCTTTCTGCAGCGCCTCCTTCAAAATTTCCTCGGCCTGGGCGTCACGCCCATAAGCCATGTAAACATCTGCTTCGGCAACCGGGTCGACCTCGTCGGCATCGATGGAGCCACTGCTGACCTGACTGAAATCGCTCTGGAACGAGCTGTTGCCGGTATCCACACTCTGACCACCGGTGTTGCCAAATACCGAATTGGCTTTGAGGTCGCCGCCGGTGATGATGCTGTTCTCGAACTTCTCGACCTTGCGCTTGCGGCGCACGGCGTAGGCAGCATAGCCTCCCAGTAGCGCAAGTACGCCAGCGCCGCCGGCGAGATACGCAGGGTTGTCGAGGAACTCGTCCATCAGGCTCGGCTCGGGCGGCGGCGGAGGCGGTGGCGCCATGGCCTTCTTGGGCGGTGCCTTGGCCGCATCTGCGGGCGCTGGCGTTGTCGCCTGGGCGGGGTCCGCGGCCTTCGGTGCGTCCGTAGGCTTGGGCGCCTCTGCCACCACCGGCGGCGCGTCAGCCGCTTTCGGTGCATCTGCAGGCTTGGGTGCATCGGCGGTTTTGGGCGCGTCCGCAGCCTTGGGCGGCTCCGCTGCCTTCGCAGCTTCAGCAGCCTTCATTGGTTCGGGCGCCTTCGGTGGTTCTGCTGCCTTGGGAGGCTCTGGCGCCTTTGCCGGCTCGACCGCTTTGGGAGGCTCCGGTTTGGCCGGCGGGGTCGCCGCCGCCATCTTTGGTGCTTCAGCCTTGGGCACATCGGCTTTTGGCGCCGGCGCGGCCGGGGCTGCGGCCTTGGCTTGCGCCTGTTTCTGCATATCCGCAAGTTGCTGGTTTTTCACTTCCGCCAGTTTCTGCAGATCCTTGACATTCTTTTCGAGTTCGGCCTCACGGGCTTTCGCGTCCTTGAGAGCCCGCTCCTTGGCGACCTTGTCTTCCTCGGGAGCCTTGGGTTTGCCTTTGCCGCCATCCTTCGCGGCGCCCGGGTCCGCCTTCGACAACTTCAGTTGATCCTTGGCATCGCCTTTCTGCGCCTTGTCTTCAACTTTTGCGGTGATGCGGCCTTGCGCAGCCTGCTTGGGCGCATCGGCCTTGGCTGCAGGCGCTGCCTGCACGTTGCCTGCGAGCTTGTCTTGATACGCGCGCCAATCCGCCGCTTGCGCGGTGACCACCCGCCGCGCATCATTCTGGGCCACGCCGGCCGCATTGTCCTTGTCCGGCAAATTCAGAATCACGCCGCTTTTCATGCGGTTGATATTGCCGCCGACAAACGCATCCGGATTGCTGCGCTGGATCGCCACCAGCATTTGCTCCAGAGTGACGCCCTCAGGCTTGGACTGGCGGGCAATCTTGCCCAGGGTATCGCCCCTCTTGACTTCGTAGCTGCCGGCAACCTTGGGGGCAGCTTCGGGTTTGGCCGCAGGCGCCGGCTTGGCCGCCGGTGGCGCTGGCTTGACTGCAGGCGCAACGGCAATTGGCGCACGGGCAGCGGGTGCTTCAACCATACGCGGAGCTTCTACAGGCGCTACCGGCTTGGGCTCGGCGGTGGCAACTTGCGGCACCATCGGCTTCATGTCGGCCGGATCGAGCAGGAAGGTGTATTCGCGGATTAGCCGCCCGGTAGCCCAGTTCAACTCGACGAGCATGTCGAGGAACGGTTCGTTGATCGGCTGGCTGGAGACGAGGTTGATGAAAAATTGGCCGGATGGGCGTCGCGCGACGCTGAACCGGATGCCGAGCAGCGCCGGGTTGTAGTCGATACCGGCCTGCCGGAATGCATCGGGCGAAGCCAGGCGCGACGTCAGGCTGGTCGCCTCCTCGCGCGTAACGGCCGTCAAGTCAATCTCGGCCCGCAGCGGTTGGCCAAGCGCCGATGTAACGGTCAGCTTGCCAAGGCCTGCAGCACCGACGGGCGCTGTCAACGCCAAGCCCGCGAGAGCCAACGCGGCGGCAACAACGATCTTCTTGAGTTTGTGTTGTCTCACAATGTGTAACCCCCGGCTCCCGCATGAATCTTTGGGCGGCCCTAAACGAAGACTTCAACCCCGATCGTCGACCTACTGGGCGACCTACTGGGCGACCTACTGGGCGATCGACGATGCTGATAACAGGGGCAAAAAGCCCAAGATAACGGTTTTCCCCAGATTATGAAGTTAACATCAAAAGGTTAGCGATGCAAGCTAACCCTTGACTTGAAGTGTGACGTGTGCCACGACTGATGCACGCCTGTTGGGTCGGCGCAACGCCACCTTGCGAACAGCCCCGTGAATCAGCGGTCAAGCACAATCCTCAGCATGCGCCGCAAAGGCTCGGCCGCGCCCCACAACAACTGGTCGCCAACGGTAAAAGCAGAAAGGTATTGCGGCCCCATCGACAACTTGCGCAAGCGGCCCACCGGAATACCAAGGGTGCCGTTGACCGCTGCCGGTGAAAGCGCCTTTACAGTTTCTTCGCGCCGGTTGGGAACGACACGCGCCCATGGGTTGGCGGCCGCCAGCATGCCTTCAACCTCGTCTAACGGCACATCGCGCTTGAGCTTGATGGTCAGGGCCTGCGAATGGCAGCGCATGGCGCCGATGCGCACGCATAGTCCATCGATCGGAACCGGATTCGCGGAGCGCCCGAGAATCTTGTTGCCTTCGGCACCGGCCTTCCATTCTTCGCGGCTCATGCCGTTGCCCAAATCACGGTCGATCCAGGCGATCAGGCTGCCTGCAAGTGGCGCACCGATCTCCCTGGCGGGGAAGGCGGGGGCACGCAGCAGTGCGGCAACCTCGCGGTCGATATCAAGAATCGCCGCAGCCGGATCATCGAGCATGGCCTTGGCAACCTGATGCGCCGCACCCATTTGCACAAGCAACTCGCGCATGCTGGCCGCCCCCGCCCCGGAGGCCGCCTGATAGGTCATGGCGCTCAGCCATTCAATCAGATCCGCCTTGAACAGCCCGTCGAGCGCCATCAGCATCAGACTCACGGTGCAGTTGCCGCCGATGAAGTCACGCATACCGGCCGACAGGCCATTCTTGATGACCTCCATGTTGACCGGGTCAAGGATGATGATGGCGTCGTCCTGCATGCGCAACGCCGAGGCTGCGTCAATCCAGTAGCCGCGCCAGCCGGCGGCGCGCAGCTTCGGGTAGATCTCGCCGGTCCAGTCGCCTCCCTGGCAGGTCAGGATGATGTCCATCGCCTTGAGGGCCTCGATGCTGCCCGCATCGTGCAGCTTGCCAGTGCCCTTGCCTGCCACTGCCGGGCCATCGGCACCGACGGCGGATGTCGAGAAGAAATACGCTTCGATGTGGGCAAAATCCCCTTCGTCCTGCATGCGCTGCATCAGCACCGAGCCCACCATGCCGCGCCATCCGACCAAGCCTACTTTTTGCATGTCCTGCCTCACTTGCTGGTTGTCAATCCATCCCGGCCCGGCCGTCAGCGGCCGTAAACCCTGACAACCGAAACGCTGTGCTACAGCGCTTTCAACACCGCGTCGCCCATTTCGACGGTGCCCACCTTGGTGGTACCGGTCTCGAAAATGTCGGCGGTCCGCAAGCCTTGCGCCAGCACCTTGCGCACCGCTGCCTCGATACTCAGCGCTGCCGCCTCTTGCTCGAACGAATAGCGCAGCATCATCGCCGCCGAAAGGATTGTCGCCAACGGATTTGCAAGGTTCTTGCCGGCGATATCCGGCGCCGAACCGTGTATCGGCTCGTACAAACCCTTGCGGGTCTCGTTGAGCGAAGCCGAGGGCTGCATGCCGATCGAACCGGTCAGCATCGATGCCTCGTCGGAAAGTATGTCGCCGAACATGTTGCCGGTGACAATCACATCGAACTGCTTGGGGTTGCGAATCAGTTGCATTGCAGCGTTGTCGACATACATGCTCGAATATTCGATATCCGGATACTCGGTGGCGACCGCAGCCGCGATCTCTTTCCAGAACTGCATGGTTTCGAGCACATTGGCCTTGTCGACCGAGCACAGGCGCCGCTTGCGCTTGCGTGCCGCCAGAAACCCGACGTGCATGATGCGCCGGATCTCACCTTCGGCGTAGCGCATGGTATCGAAGCCTTCGCGCTGCCCCTTGAAGGGTCCATCCTCGACTACCCGGACGCCGCGCGGCTGGCCAAAATAGATATCGCCGGTGAGTTCGCGCAGGATCAGGATATCCAGCCCCGACACGATCTCCGGCTTGAGAGTGGAAGCGTTGACAAGCTCGGGATAAACAATCGACGGGCGCAGGTTGGCGAACAGGTTCAGGTGTTTGCGCAAACCCAATACCGCCTGCTCGGGCCGCTTGGCCCGCGGCAGGCTGTCGTATTGCCAGCCACCCACCGCGCCGAACAGGATGGCGTCGGCCGCCTTGGCCAGAGCCAGCGTCGAATCCGGCAGCGGGTCACCGAGCTGATCGAACGCGGTGCCGCCAACCGGCGCCTCCTCGAGCGTCAGCGGCAAAGCCAGCGCCTTTAGAACCCGCACCGCCTGGGTCGTGATTTCCGTGCCGATGCCGTCACCCGGCAATACTGCGATCTTCATGCGACGATCCTGGTATTGAAATAATAGGGATGGCGCGCACGGCGCTCAGCTTCAAAGGCGCGAATCTTGTCGGCCTGCCTCAAGGTCAGGCCGATATCGTCAAAACCGTTGGTCAGACAGAACTTGCGGTGCGGCGTGATATCGAACCCGTAGCTCTCGCCATCCGGCGCCAGCACCACCTGGCTTGCGAGATCGACCGTTAGCTGATATCCGACGAAACCGTTGATGCCGTCGATCAGGCGTCGCACCGTGCTCTCCGGAAGAACGAGCGGCAACAGGCCATTTTTGTAGCAGTTGTTGAAGAATATATCGGCGAACGAGGGGGCGATCACACTGCGAAAACCATATTGCTGCAGGGCCCACGGCGCGTGTTCGCGCGAAGACCCGCAGCCGAAATTCTTGCCGGCCACCAGGATCGACGCACCGCGGTAGCGTGGATAGTTGAGCACGAAATCCGGATTCGGCACGCGAGAGGCAGGGTCCTTTCCCGGTTCGCCCACGTCCTTGTAGCGCCAGGCATCGAACAGGTTCTCGCCGAAGCCGGTGCGATGAATCGACTTGAGAAACTGCTTGGGAATGATCGCGTCGGTATCGACGTTGTCGCGATCCATCGGGGCCGCAAGGCCTTTGTGCAAAACGAACTTGTCCATCGATGGGTTCCTTGTCGGGCACCCGCGATCCACGCGGGTGCCGTCTTTCAAATGAGCTTGCGAACGTCGGCGAATTTGCCCTCGATGGCAGCCGCTGCCGCCATTGCCGGGCTCACCAGGTGGGTGCGGCCACCGGCGCCCTGGCGCCCTTCGAAATTGCGGTTCGAGGTCGAGGCACAACGCTCGCCCGGCTCCAGCTTGTCGGCGTTCATCGCCAGGCACATCGAGCATCCGGGTTCACGCCATTCAAAGCCGGCATCGATGAATACCCGATCCAGCCCCTCGGCTTCGGCCTGCGCCTTGACCAGGCCCGATCCGGGCACAACCAGCGCAAGCTTGACATTGGCGGCAACCCGCCGTCCGAGACGCTTGACCACCCACGCGGCCTGACGCATGTCCTCGATGCGCGAATTGGTGCAGGAGCCGATGAACACCTTGTCTATGCGGATGTCGGTAATCGCCATGTTCGGCTGCAAACCCATGTAGGTCAACGCACCCTCGATACTGCTGCGCCGCGCGGCATCCTTTTCGCGCTCGGGGTCCGGGACCCGGCCTTCGATGGTGGTCACCATTTCAGGCGAGGTACCCCAGGTGACATGCGGCAGGATGTCCTCACCGCGCATTTCCACGGCGGCATCGAACTTCGCGCCGGGGTCAGACTTGAGCGTTTTCCAGTATTCCACCGCGACATCCCATTGCGCGCCCTTGGGCGCGAACGGACGCCCCTTGAGGTAGGCCGCCGTCGCTTCGTCAAACGCCACCAAGCCGGCGCGCGCGCCGGCTTCGATGGCCATGTTGCACAGGGTCATGCGGCCTTCGAGCGACAACGCGCGCACCGCGCTGCCGGCAAACTCGATGGCGCAACCGGTGCCACCGGCAGTCCCGATCCTGCCGATGATCGCCAGTGCCATGTCCTTGGCCGTCACCCCTGCTGGCAGCTTGCCATCGACCTTGACCAGCATCGACTTCATTTTCTTGGTGACCAGGCACTGGGTCGCCAGCACATGCTCGACTTCCGAGGTACCGATGCCGTGTGCCAGGCAGGCAAAGGCGCCATGGGTCGAGGTATGCGAATCGCCGCACACCACCGTCATGCCGGGCAGCGTGGCGCCCTGCTCCGGTCCGATCACGTGCACGATGCCCTGGCGTTTGTCGAGAAACGGAAAGTAGGCAAGCGCGCCGAAGGCCTTGATGTTGCGATCAAGCGTAACCACCATCTCGCGCGCGACAGTATCGGTAATGCCATCGATGCCCAGATCCCAGCCGGTGGTGGGCGTGTTGTGATCGGCGGTACAGACGATCGAATCGGTGCGCCACACCGGACGCCCGGCGGCCCGCAGCCCGTCGAATGCCTGCGGGCTGGTGACCTCATGCACCAGATGCCGGTCGATGTACAACAGGCCGGTACCGTCTTCCTCGGAATGCACCAAGTGTGCATCCCAAAGTTTGTCGTAGAGCGTTTGCGACATGGGAAAGATGCCCCTTTTTGCAGCAATGGTGTGACTGGGAAGAGACTTGGAATTATGCCATACCGGGCGGCCCCAAACTCCGTGCTGCGGCCACGTGCTGCGGCCACCACTTGCGCTTGTGGGCACCACTGCGCGCGGATCAGGCTTGTGCCGCCATGCGGAACTGGCGGTTCGCCTCATCGGTGCGGCCCGCAGCGTCATGGACGCGCGCCAATGCAACGTGCACGCGCGCCGCCGGCCGCAATGCCAGCGACAGTTCGAGATACTCCTGCGCCTTGCCCCACAAGGCCTTGGCCGCGCAAATCCGCCCAAGCGTGAACAGCAGGCCCGCCTCGCCCGGATAGCGCGCGCGCCATGCCTCGCAGCGTTCCAGGCGCGCGCTGCCACCGGCGTCGTCGCAATCCGCGTACAGGGCGCCAAGCTCGTCGTCCCAGACCACATCCAGCGCGGCCTCGATCAATTCACCGGCTTCGGCGAAAACACCTGCTGCGATCAGGGCCTGCGCGATGATTCGCGCCACCGGCACCATCAATCGCTCATCGCGCGGCACGCGCCGCAAGCGGTGGCGCAGAATTTCCTGGTCTGCAGTGGCGAACAAGCCTGCATACGCCGCTTCACGGGTCTTGTGCATCAGCGCGGGATGGATGGCCTTGTGTTCCTCCAGTTGGCGCGCGGTGCGCAGGGCCTCGTCCCAGGCGCCTGACCGCGACATCGAGGTGAGCGCAAGGCGCTGGGTTGCGATGTGGCGTGCCCCGCCGCGCTTGAGTTCTGCCAGCACTTCCAGTGCTTCGGCATCGCGCCGCTGCTCCGACAGCAGTTCCGCACGGGTCATGAGAACGGCATGCAACAAGGACTTTCCGCCATCCCTGGTGGCCGCCCGCGAAGCGCGCTCAAGCCACTCTTCACGCAACTCCGAACGACCTAGCTGATGCGCCGCGCGCGCCGCCACCAGTGCTGCAAGAGCGGGCTCTTCACCGGTGTCATGCGCCAGTCGCGCTGCGCGTTCGGCACGTGTGTAGCGCCCTTCGTGCGTGCTGACCAGGGCGTCGAACAGCGCGTGGCGCGCTTTCTGGCGCAAGCGCGTGGCGCGAAACTCGCGCACCATGTCGGGCAAGCGCAGGGTGTAGGCTGCGGCGCGCACGAAAAAGTACAAGAGCACGAACGCGCTTATCTGCAGAATCGCAAACAGGGTCAGTGAAAGCTCGATGCGCTTGGGCGCCACGAACAGCAGCACGTAACCATCGTTGTAGCGCGCCGTAAGTGACAGGCCAACCGCGGTGGCGAACAAGGCCAGGATCCAGAACAGGCCGCGCATGCTACCTGGGCGGCGGGCGCGCCGGCGCCTTGAAGTTGCGTACCGCGTTGAGGCTGTCGGCCAGCGTCGGCAGTTCGATGCTCACCGCGCTTGCCACCAGCGCGTTCAGGCTCGACACCGCGGCGGCACCGGCGCGCGAACGCACATCGAAGTAGCGCATCAGCCATTGGTTGGCCGACGCCAGGTCTTGCCGAAACAGGGCCTCGTTGCGCTGCAACAGGGCGATGCGCGCATTGAGCAGGCGCAGCTTCAGGTTCTCACGCAGAAAAAACGCCTGCGAGGGATTGAGCAACACCGGATCGGCGTTCTCGATGTCGCGAATCCGGACCATCTGGCGGAACTGCTCCCAGGCGTCTTCACGCAGCCGTTGCCACAGGGATGGCACTGGCGGCTCAGCGCCCTTGACACCCGGAGCTTCACGCGCGCCCGGACTGGACCTTCCCGCTTGCGGCTGCAGCTTTTCGTCGAAGATCAGCGGCAACGAATCGGCGCTGGCTATGACAGCATCGAGCTTGATGGCAATGCCGGCGGTGTCGACCTGGGGCAGCGCTTGCAGGCGCTCGATGTCCTTTTGCAGCGTGCGACGCACCGATATGAACTGTACCCGGTCGGCGCGCCCGAGACGCGCATCGGCGTTTTGCAACGCCAGCAGCGCACCGCGCACGTTGCCGGCAAGCTGCAATTGCTGGGCCGCCAGGGTCAGGGTCTGCTCGATCTCGGACAAGGCCCAGTCATCGCGGCTGCGCGACAGGTCCTGGACCATGTTCTCGAGCGCCGCCTGGCGGCTTTGCGATTCGACCAATCGCGTTTCCAGTGCAGCCATCTTCACCAATGCGTCGCGCATCCGTTCCTGTGCCTCGCGCGCGCTCGCCTGGGTCTGGCGCGAAAGGTCTTCTTCCTGTTTCAGGCGGGTGGCCATTTCGGCGCGCAAAGCCGTGACCTGCGAACGCGAATCCCACCAGCTGACGGCGAACAGCAAGGCCAGCAAAAGCATGCCAAGGCGCGCACCGCTCCACCAGGAACGCCAGGCGGCCACTCGACCAGACGCGCGCCCGACCGCGCCGCCTGCTGTGCCGCCGTGCGCCGCCGTCGCCTTGGTGGCGCTTTCTGCCGCCGCGCTTGCGGGCGTGCCCGCGGCCTGGTCCGCTGCCGTCGCAGTGCTGTCAGTCATGTGCGCGCCCGCGAAAATGCCCGATCAGCCCGTTCATGATGCCGGCGTCGCCACCCGCAGTCAGATGCACGTCGGCAAGGCCGATGGCGCGCATGCTCTCGGCGATGCGCGAGTGGGGCACGAATGTGGGCACACCTCGCAGCCAACGCAGCCCCTTGCCACCCAACAGATGCACAAGGCGTTGCCCACCTTCGGAACTTGTCACCACCAGCGCATCCGGCGCGCGCCGCGCCAATAGCGCATCGACCTCACCGGCTGCGAACCGCACGTGACTACGCCGGTAGCTGGCAACCACCTCGACTACCGCGCCGTGCTTGACCAGCCATTCGCCAAGCTGCTGCCTGCCACTACCGGCCGTGCCATCGCCAACCTCATCGGCGCCGCGCAGGATCAATACGCCGGGAAATTTCAAGCCGACGGCATCGATGGCCTCGATCAGGCCATCGCTGTCGAAGCGCGAGGATGGCGCAATCACGCGCACGACCCCGAGCCTGGCAAGCGCCGACGCGGTGCCGGGGCCGGGCGTCGCGGCACACCGCACCAGCACCAATCCTGGCAAGCCAAGCACCGCGCAACGCGCCGCGGCCTGTTCTGCCGCATTGGCGCTGACGAACACGACCAGATCAAAATCAGCGAGACGACGCAGGGCGGCGTCCAGCGCGGTGAATTCCGCCACCGGCTCAATGGACAGTATGGGAAAACGCCATGCCACCCCGCCGGCCGCAGCAATCGCGTCGACCAGGGCTGCAGCCTGTGCGCGCGGGCGGGTCAGCAGAACTTCGCGCCCGAGCAGCGCATTTTCGGAAGCGTCGCCGCGTGTGGCCAGGTCGCCTGCCGGCGGCGCAATCTTCGCCATTGCAATCATCGCCTGCGCGTCACGCCGCCGGGTTCAGCGCGTTCAGGATGCGCTCCGCACCACGCCCCAGCAAGTCATGGGCTACCGCATGCGCCAGCGCGTCAGCATCCGCCCGCGCTGCGGTCGAATCCGCGTGGATCAATTCCGCACCGTCTGGCGAAGCCACCAGCGCGCGCAGGCGCAGGCGCTCGCCTTCGAGCTCGGCATAGGCGGCCAGCGGCACGCTGCAGCTGCCGCCGAGCACCCGGCTGATGGTACGTTCGGCGCGCACGCAGATCCCGGTGTCCGCATGGTTCAAGGGACCCAGCCAGGCTTCCAGATCGACGCGACCGGCGCGTATCTCGATGGCCAGCGCGCCCTGGCCCGCAGCGGGCAACATGTCGGTCGGCGTCAGCACGCTGCGGATCCGTTCGGCCAACCCCAGGCGTTTGAGTCCGGCGGCGGCCAGCACGATGGCAGCATACTCGCCGGAATCGAGCCTGGAGAGCCGCGTGTCGAGATTGCCACGCAGTGCCCGCACCACGAGTCGTGGAAACATGCGCCTGATCTGCGACTCGCGGCGCAGGCTGGAGGTGCCGACGACAGCGCCCGCAGGCAGGCTTGCCAGATCGGCATATCGACTGGAGACGAAAGCGTCGCGCGGATCGTCGCGCGCAAGAGTGGCGGCCAACGCGAATTCGGGCGCCAGGTCGACCGGCACATCCTTCAGCGAATGCACCGCCAGGTCAGCGCGGCCTTCGAGCAGCGCGCTTTCCAGCTCCTTGATGAACAAACCCTTGCCGCCGACCTTTGAAAGCGCCCGATCGAGGATCTGGTCGCCACCGGTGGTCATGCCGAGAATTGACACCTCGCAGCGCGGATATACTTGCGTAAGCGCAGCGCGAACGTGATTGGCCTGCCACATCGCCAGGCGGCTTTCGCGCGAAGCGATGATGAGCCGCCGAGGTTCACTATTCATGTTGTGGAGATACGGGGGGGTTCCAGAATGCCGCTTGATCGCGTGCGGAGAAGTTCTGAGCAGAACGGCGGACACCGGGTGGCTCGCCCTTCGATAAACATCAGGCTTGGCGCCACGCCCGCCACGCTGTGCAGCCACGGCGCAGCGTGATCGCCGTGCCGGAACACATGATGCGAACCTGCCTGAAGCGGCTGCTGCAAGCACCCGGAAGCCTGATTTTAGCATGCGCGTTTTTGCTGCCAGCGGCGCATTGCGCGAACGCCAACGAGTTTGCGCACGCCAAGACCTTGGCCGGTGACGCCCGCGTCGCCAGCGATCGCAAGCTGCCAATCCTGCTTTTTTTCAGTCAGGCCAACTGCGGATTCTGTGAACGCGCCAGACGCGAATACCTGCGTCCGCTTGCCGCAAGTGGCGCCTGGACCACGCGCGCCCTGATGCGCGAGGTACCGATCGAAGCGACCTTGACCGGATTCGACGGTAAACGCATCAATGGACGCGACCTCGCACGCGTCTATGGGATCCGGGTGTTTCCAACGGTGGTGTTTGTCGATGCGGGCGGGAAGCTGATTGCCGAGCCGCTGGCCGGATTCACCGTGCCGGATTTCTACGCGGCCTATCTTGAGCAGCGCCTGGAAGCAGCAAGCGCGCGTTTGGCGAAGTCTTGACCTGGCAGCCTGTGCGCTACCGCCACTCCGGCTGAGCGTCGCCCTGCGCAGCGCAGCGCCACACCAGCGTTCTCCTGGCATGAGTTTTGCACACGCGATGCAGTGCAGCTTGACGCGCGGTTTTCATCCGTTTCGCTCTGATGCTGCCACGCTCGCTTCGGTGCCCCACCAGTGCGCCTTTTCCCTTTCGACAGCCCGCAATGACCCCAAAAAAGACCCTCGTAACCGACGACACCCCGCTCAAGGAAGACATTCGCCTGCTCGGGCGCATTCTGGGCGACACCATCAAGGCGCAGGAAGGTCGCGAGGCGTTCGAGACCATCGAGAACGTGCGCCAACTGGCAGTGCGCTTCCGGCGTGACAACGACAGCGAGGCACGGCGCCGGCTTGCCACCTTGCTCAACCGCCTGTCACGCGACCGCACCGTATCGGTGGTGCGCGCGTTTTCCTACTTTTCGCATTTGGCAAACATCGCCGAAGATGTGCATGCAAGGCGACGCCGCCGCGCCGACGCGATCGCCGGCATCGAAGCCGGCGAAGGCTCGATCGCTTTTGCCTTCAAGCGGCTGGCGCGCGCCAAGGTGCCGCCGCTACGCCTGCGCGAGTTTTTCGAGAGCGCCAGCATGGCCGCTGTGCTCACCGCGCATCCGACCGAGGTGCAGCGCAAAAGCATTCTCGACACCGAGCTCGATATCGCCCGCCTGATCGGCGAGCTGACGGCCGCGCCGCTGCCGCCGGAAGAGCTGGCGCAGCACGCCCTGTCTTTGCGCGCCAAGGTGCTGACCCTGTGGCAGACCGGCATGCTGCGCCTGACGCGGCTACGCGTGGTCGACGAGATCGAGAACGGCCATTCCTTCTTTCGCTACACCTTCCTGCGCGAATTGCCGCGCTTGTACGGCGAGGTCGAAGAGCTGCTGGCGCGCGCCGCGCCGGGCGCACGTCTGCCGCATATCGAGCCGATTTTCCGGGTTGGCAGCTGGATTGGCGGCGATCGCGACGGCAACCCCTATGTCAACGCCGCCACTTTGGAACATGCCCTCACGCGTGGCGCGACGCTGGTGCTCGAACACTATCTGGAAGAGGTGCATTGTCTGGGCGCCGAACTTTCGCTCTCCACGGTTTTGGTCAAGGTGAGCCCTGCATTAGCGCAGATGGCGGAGGCCTCGCCGGACAGCTCCGAACATCGTCGTGCCGAGCCCTACCGGCGCGCCCTGGTCGGGGTTTACGCCCGTCTGGCCGCCACCATGCGCGGATTGACCGGCAGCCAGTCGCAGCGCCACGAAATCGGCAGCGCCCCGGCCTACGAGGCAGCGGAGCAACTGATCGCCGATCTGCAGCTTGTCGAAGCCTCGCTCAAGGCCAACGGCGCGGCGCTGCTGGCCAAGCCCAGGCTTGCGCCCCTGCTGCGCGCAGTGCGCATTTTCGGCTTCTACATGGCCCCGGTCGACATGCGGCAGAGCTCCGACGTGCATCAACGGGTGGTGACCGAATTGCTCGCCATGGCCGGCACCAGCGACGCTTATGCGACGCTCGATGAGGAAGCGCGCATCGCGCTGCTTGAAGCCGAGTTGGCACAGCCGCGCCTGCTGCATTCGCCCTATGCCACCTATTCCGACGAGACCCTGTCGGAGCTCGCCATCGTGCGCAAGGCGGCCGAAATGCAGGCACGCTTCGGCCGCCAGGCCTGCCCCAACTACATCATCTCGCGCTGCGAATCGGTATCCGACATGCTCGAGGTTCTGATACTGCTGAAGGAGGCCGGGCTTTACCTGCCGCAGGTGGGCGTGGCCGGCATGAACGTGATTCCGCTGTTCGAATCGATCATCGACCTTACGCGCGCCAAGCTGATCATGGCGCGCTGGCTGGCCCTGCCGCTGGCGCGCACGGTGCTTGGCGGGCTGGAAAACACCCAGGAAATCATGCTGGGCTATTCCGACAGCAACAAGGACGGCGGATTCTTCACCTCGACCTGGGCCCTGTATCAGGCGGAAGTGGCACTGGTCGAATTGTTCAACGCCCATGGTGTGACGCTGCGCCTGTTTCACGGCCGCGGTGGCTCGGTCGGACGCGGCGGCGGGCCCAGCTACCAGGCCATCCTGGCGCAGCCGCCCGGCAGCGTGAACGGGCAGATCCGCCTCACCGAACAGGGCGAAATCATCGCCAGCAAGTACGCCAGCCCCGACACCGGCCGGCGCAATCTCGAAACCCTGCTGGCAGCAACCCTGGAAGCAACGCTGCTGCCACAACTGGCCGGCGCCGAGGTTCAGGGCACGCCGGCCTTCATCGGCGCGATGCAGGAAATCTCGGCCGCGGCGCACAGCGCGTATCGCAACCTGGTGTATGAAACCCCCGGGTTCACCGACTACTTTTTCCAATCCACGCCGATCTCCGAAATCGCCCAGCTCAACATCGGCAGCCGCCCGGCCTCGCGCAAACCCAGCGGTCGCATCGAGGATCTGCGGGCGATTCCCTGGGTGTTCTCGTGGGCGCAATGCCGCGTCATGCTGCCCGGCTGGTACGGTTTCGGCTCTGGCGTGGCCGCTTACCGCGCAGCGCATGGCGAGGCCGGCATGCGCCAACTGGCGAAGTTCTACCGCGCCTCGCCGTTTCTGCAGTCGCTGCTGTCGAACATGGACATGGTGCTGGCCAAATCGGACCTGGCGGTGGCCTCGCGCTATGCCGAAATGGTCAAGGACAAGAAACTCGCCCGCAGCATCTTCGAACGCATCCGCAAGGAGTGGGAATTGAGCAGGGAAGCCCTGTTCGCGATCAGCGGCGCGCGTGATTTCCTGGCCGGCAACCCATCCCTGGCGCGCTCGATCAAGAATCGCTTCGCCTATCTCGACCCGCTCAATCACCTGCAGGTCGAGCTGCTGCGTCGGCATCGCGCCGGCAACACGGATGATCGCATCAGGCGCGGCATCCATCTTTCGATCAACGGCATCGCTGCGGGCCTGCGCAACAGCGGATAACTTCTGCAACAATCGCGCCCTGCGCGCTTCGCACTTGCACGATCATGCCAACAACCAGGATTCATCAAGCGAGACCATCATGCTGAAGAACAAAACCGCCATCATCACCGGCTCCACCAGCGGCATCGGCCTGGGCATCGCACATGCGCTGGCCGCCGACGGCGCCAACATCATGCTCAACGGTTTCGGCGACGCCGCCGTGATCGACGGCCTCAAAAGGGAAATCGCGGCTGCCGGCGTCAGGGTCGACTACCACCCGGCCGACATGACCAGGCCGGCTGAAATCGCCGACCTGGTCAGGCAGACCGCCACGCGCCTGGGCAGCGTCGACATTCTCGTCAACAACGCCGGCATCCAGCATGTCGCGCTGATCGAGGATTTCCCGCCCGAGCGCTGGGACGCGATCATCGCCATCAACTTGAGCTCGGCCTTCCACACCATGCAGCATGCCCTGCCGCTGATGAAGGCACAAAAATGGGGGCGCATCATCAACATCGCCTCCGCCCATGGCCTGGTGGCGTCGGCACAGAAATCGGCCTATGTGGCAGCCAAGCACGGCATCATCGGCCTCACCAAGGCAGCGGCGCTTGAAACCGCGCAGGCGGGTGTCACGGTCAACGCGATTTGTCCGGGCTGGGTATTGACGCCGCTGGTGCAAAAGCAGATCGACGCGCGCGCCAGCGCGCAGGGCATCAGCGTGGATGCGGCCAAACGTGACCTGCTGGGCGAGAAGCAGCCTTCGCTGGAGTTCGTCACGCCCGAGCAACTCGGTGCGCTCGCGGTTTTTTTGTGCAGCGAGGCAGCCGCGCAAATCCGCGGCGCCAGCTATGTGGTCGACGGCGGCTGGACCGCGCAATGACAGGTGCGGGCGCTGGCCGCTGCAAAGGCCGCTTCGCTCAAGAGTCGGGACGGTCCTTGAAGTAGTGGCTGTCATTGAACGTGACCACCCAGGCGGGGCGGTAAACCACCAGCAAGGTCAGCAGCATGCCGGAAAGCGTTGCCTCGCCAAACCCCATCAGCGCGACAAAGGGCGCATATTGGCCGAACAACAGCGCGGCAGCGCGCCCGCCCACCAGCATGGCCAGGGCGGACGCCGCCAGTTGGGTGGCTACCGCGACCACCCCGGCGGCTGCGAAACCGGCGCCTAAAATGTAGACAAACGGATGGGCCGGCAGGGTTTGCGCGACCGCACGGCGCGCCAGATCGGTGGCCAGCACCGGTACCGCGCCGTACAGGAGCGCATTCCACGGCACTGCCTCAAGCGGCAGGCCCTGCATCAAAACCACCAGCAGGGACGCCAGCGCGGTGCACCATAACGCCAGTGCCGGCCCCAGCATCAGGGTCGTAAGCGGTACCCCGAGCAACTGGAACGACAGGCCGGGGGCCATTTGCGCGCGCGCCTGCCACAGCAAGGCCAGGGCCAGACAGCACCCGAGCAACAGATGCAAGGTGGCGCCTGCCGCCGCATTGCGCCAGTTGACTGCGGCAGCGGCCAGCCCCAGAAGCAGGCACAGCAACAGTGTCGCAGCGCCAATCCAGATCGCGGGAATGGTGGCGGTATCAAAGCCCATGCGAGCCTACTGTTCTCGTTCGGGAAAAGATCAGGATTCCGGCACGCCGCGCCGGGCCGCGGTTCAGCCCTTGTCGAAGCCCTGGCCGTTGTGTTCGCCAAGCTTCGGGCCAGGCCCGCGAATCCGGCCCGGCGTGCGCGAAAGCTTGGGCACCACACCCGGCACCAAGAGCTCCATGCCGCCATCGAGCGCAAGCTTTTCGATCATGCCGCGCGCCAGGTATTGCGGGTCGCGCACGATATCGGCGATCGAGTAGATCTTGCTGGCCGGCACCTGCGCCGCCTCCAGCGCCTCAAGCAGAAATACGGCGTCGTGCGCCGCGCACCAGGCGCCGATGCCGTCATCGAGCTCGGCGGCGCGCGCCGCGCGGCCGGCGTTGTCGGCCAGGCCCGCATCGACCACCCAGTCGTCGCGCCCCATCAGCTGCGCCAGGCGCTTGAAGATCGAATCGCCGTTGCCGCCGATGACGATATGCTTGGCGTCCCTGGAGGTATAGGTGTTGGAAGGCACGATGCCGGTCAGGTTGGTGCCGGTGCGCTCGCGCAGCGTGCCGTCGTAGGCGTATTCCGGCAGCGTTGCCTCCATCATGTTGAACACCGCCTCGTAGAGCGCGACATCGACCATCTGGCCCTCACCGCTGCGATTGCGGTGGTTCAAGGCCATCAGGATGCCGATCACGCCATGCAGCGAGGCAATGGCGTCGCCGAGCGAAAGATTCATGCGCACCGGCGGGCGGTCGGGAAAGCCGCTCACATAGCGCATGCCGCCCATGGATTCGGCGATCGCGCCGAAGCCGGCCTGGTCGCGCATCGGCCCGGTCTGGCCGAACCCGGAAATGCGCAGCATGATCAGGCCCGGGTTGTCGCGCGCCAGCGCCGCATAGCCCAGGCCCCATTTTTCCAGCGTGCCTGGGCGGAAATTCTCGATCACGACATCGGCTTCCAGCGCCAGTGTCCTGGCCGCCGCCTGGCCCTCGGGCGAGCGCAGGTCGAGGGTGATGGATTTCTTGCCGCGCGATTGCACATGCCACCACAGCGACGTGCCTTCATGCATCTTGCGCCAGTAGCGGATCGGGTCGCCGCCCTGGCTCTTCGCATCGGCCGGCGGCTCGACCTTGATCACGTCGGCACCGAAATCGGCGAAGAATTTTCCGGCAAACGGCCCGGCGATCAGCTGCCCGAGTTCAAGGACTTTGAGGTTCGCCAGCGGGCCAGCTGATGTGGTGCTATTAGTGCTCATGTGAGTCCGATTCTCGATTCAGGGTGCGCGGCACATTTTAGCGCTGCGCGGCGCGTGGGTAGACCGGAGCCACTTAAGTCACTGGTTGGCCGGATGAGCGCAATTTGCGAGCACGCGGCAAGACGACGCTCGCAAGATAGCGAAGCGGAGGCCCTTGAGTAGGGCAAAGACCGGGCTCCAATTTTCCGGACGCCTCCGGCTGAACTGCCAGCCTCAAGCGCTTTTGCGAACCGGCATTTGTCGAAAAGTTTTACACTGCGATCTTGCAGAAGTTCGCCGTTATTGAGCAGATGAAAAAAAATGTTTCAAAACAAGGTTTTATGAAACCATCAGCGATTTCGTCGATGCGGGTATGAAGATTGCGTCTCCGTTGGCTTCTCATCGCGCAATTAACCTGAAGGTGGTTCAGCCTTATGCGTATGTACTCAATATCGGGTTTCCGGCACCTACGGCAGATCGCCGCCTTGTTCGTCGTCGGCTTGCTGGCGACGCCCGCAATGGCCTTTGTGTTGCCCAATGGCACACCAAAGTGGGGCAGTCCAACCCTCGGTACCGGTGCCACGATTACCTGGGGCTTGATGCCTGAAGGCACGCTGAATACAGAAAGCGATGTCTTGGCGCCAAAGACCAACAATCTGGCAAACGTCTATTCGCAAGTGGGGGGCGCGGGCGCGGCGTTGACGATGTTCCAGAACGCATTTGCCAGTTGGGCCACCGTTGCCAACCTGACGTTTGCGCAGGTCAGCGACAACGGTGCGACTGTCGGCGCGCGCGGCAACAACAACACGTCTCAACCCAATATCCGGATCGGTGCCTATGCGTTTACCGATGGCAGCAGCCTGGCGCATGCCTATTTTCCGCCCTTTAGCTTCATTTCGCCGGCCTTCACCATAGGCGGTGACATTCACATCAACCATTCAAGGAATTGGGCTAGCGAATTCGATTTGCAGACCACATTTCTGCATGAATTGGGCCACGCGCTCGGACTTGACCATTCGGGGGTGGCCGGTTCGGTGATGAATGCCGCCTATTCCGGGGTGCGGCGCAGCTTGACCGCCGACGATGTCGCCGGAATTACGACCCTCTATGGTGTGAGCCCAGTACCCGAGCCTTCCATGGCCCTGTTGCTGGGCGGTGGTTTGCTGCTGGTGGTGGCCGCCGGGCGTAGGCGTAGCCGCGCCGCGGCGTAGAACAGTTTGCATGTCCGGACTGTCCCGGGCATGGCAGGCAGGCTGGCTGGCTTTCCCGGCTTTGCTGGCAAGCGCCATGGTAGTGAGCATCTCGATGAAGGATTTGAGTCGATCGTCCGACCTGATCGTCTTCGGGCAGGTCGAGAGCGTCACGCCTGAGCTACGCGGGGTACGCGTGGTGAGCGTGGCGGTGATCGGTGTCGCACAGGTGCTCAAGGGAAAAGCAGCCGGCGCGGTGGCGGTGCAGTTCGCTGGTGGTCGTGTGGGTGGTGACCTTGAAGAGCGGCCTGCAGATAGCCCGGCCTATCGCAAGGGTGAGCGCGTGGTGGTTTTTCTCAAGAAAATGCCCGATACGGCGCGATACAGCACCAATGCCAACTTCCAGGGTAAATTCAAGGTAGTAGGCGACCGGGTCGGGCCAGAACTCATACCGCTCAATGCGTTTATCGAGCGCGTAGCGCTGGAACTGGCCGACGGATCAAGTCGATAGGCTGTCGCAACTTGGCAAGCGGCGGGCCAGCGCCTCGCTTGCTGCGCCGGAAAGCGCAGTTTTTCACCACCACAGTTTTAGTCTGCCTTGCGTGAAACATGCGCCTGGTCTGTGACGCGGTGGATCTGTGTCCGCACCAGCTTAAAGCCCTGCGACACCAGGCAGGTATGCGGTTCACCTGCCCAAACCCCGAAGCGCCTCAGGCGCGCTTGCGGCGCGCCAGCAGGCCGGCCAGTGCCGCACCGAACAAAGCCAGGGTTCCGGGTTCGGGAGTCTGATTGGATGGTCTGGCGAATTCGATCGACTGTTCCAGGTAATCGTTGTAGCAAGACGGGCCCCAGTAGGCTTCCACCGCACTGACCTGGGCACCCAGGCCGCCGAGTCCAAAGGTCATCAGGTCCAGCGAAAGTTCATAGGTCGCGTATTGGCCGCTCAAACTGTCGCGCGTCGAATATGCCGCCGTTGCAGTGCCCACTTGCGAAGCGTTTGCGCTGGCTTCGAACTGGATCGGGCGCCCGGTATTGCTGCTGTTCAAAACACCAGTTCTGGTGGTGCCATCGGTAACCCGCCAGATAGAGCCGAAGGTCTGATTCGCGTTGACCGGATTGGCGACGTTCGAGGTGTAGCCTTGGCCATTCAGGGTATAGGTGGAACCGGTGGCGCCCAGCGTCTGGGCTGCCAGACCGGCGCCGCTATGGCCGGCACCGCCGGCCATTTCGATCACATAGTTCACACCGTTAAGCTTGAAGAACAAATCGCCGGGTGAATAGGAATTCATGCCATTGTCCGGCCGTTGCCCGGACACCAGGCCAAAGTACAAGGCATTCCTGGCGCTGTTGGTAGCCAGACCCATGAATGCGACGTCGTAATTCTGGCCGCCGTACTGCGGGCCCAGGTAGCCGGTGTTGTCGGTGCCCGCATACCTTTCGCAGGCGAAGGTGGCGCCTATGCTCGCAATCGCGCTGGCGGTGCACTGGTTGCCGGCGTTGTTCTGCAAGTTGGAGAAATCGCTTGCTACACCCCACTCGGAAAGCGAGCCGTTTGCCGCGAAAGATGAAAGGGTCGGGGCTGCAATCGCGCTAGAAACGGCGGTTGAAAACAACGCGACGACGATGAGTTTTTGAGCAGATCGGGACATTTTTGTGTGCGCCTACAATGCGGCGAAGATTAGGTATCTCGTACATTAAGCAAACTATGTGCCATGCATAAATAAAAAATATTTCTATTTATTATCAATAAGTTATTAATGAAAAATAGTGTTTCTGCCAGCCAATGTAAAGAAAACCGACGGTACTTTGTGAAACAGTATGGCTTGGCCCGGTGTCATCTGTTCTGACGCTCACCAAAAGCGCGGGCGTAACGCGTCGCGCTTAAAGGAGCTTGCGGCGCCCAATAATCCCGCCGACCCGAGCGCTCAATTCTCAATTGCGCGCTGCAAACTGCGCCTGCCGGTTCAATCGACAATAAACAGGCGCGCCCCGACCGCAGTACTGGAACGATGCGCCTCGGCGCCGTCGGCCACCTGGTAGCTCATACCGGGGGTCAGCGTGAAACATCGGCCATCGGCCAGTTCGGTATCGAGTTGCCCTTCCAGACACAGCAGCACATGGCCCTTTTGGCACCAGTGATCGGCGATGTAACCCGGTGTGTACTCGACCATGCGCACCCGCACCCGATTGTCCGCTGGCCCGAACTCGCGGGTGCGCCACAAGGCCACGCCGCGCACGCCATCGACCAGTTCACCCGGATGTTCGGTGGCCGCAAGCGTCGACCAGTCGACGGTGCAGAAGGGGATTTCCGACATGCGCATGCCTGCTGCCTCCAGAAAAGAACCGGCTTAGCGCGACAAACCCTGCTTGACCATCCAGTCCTGCACCATTTGCGCGATCGCATCCGAATTGCGGTCCATCATCAGCATGTGCGAGTTGCCGCGCACGCCGGTCCTGGGCAGATCGATACGGGTGACATCGGTGCCCTGCTGGCGCAGGGCCTGCTCAAAGCGGTCCACGTTCGGCGTGATTTTTTGCCACAACGGATAGCGCTCGAGGTAGTCACCCCATACAAACAGGTGTGGAATGCCTTTGAGTGGCGTGAGGTCCACCTTTTCCCCCGGCGCACCGGACGGCTCGATGGCGATCACGCCCTTGATCATGCCCGGCGCCCTGAGTGCAGCGGTGAATGTGAAGTTGCCACCCTGGCTATGCACGAGGATCACGCACGGACATACCTTCTGCACATACTGGTCATAAGCGGCCTGGGTGGCGGCGTCGTTGGTGGCCCAGCGCGGAATGCCTTGCTTGCCGAACTGGTCGAAGGCCTCAACCGGAAACTGTGTGCCTTCGGCGTAGGCGCGCCGCTTCACCGGATCGGTGTCGTACGAACCTTCCGGCCCGAGGCGGAACAGTTCCCAGGCCTCCTTCTTGGTACGAAAGAATGGCTCGGTCTTGAAAATCTCCGGATAGCGCGCCCACGAAGCACGACCGCGCTCGACCGCATCGCTTACATACACGTCGTGCCCTGCCTTCAGGAAAAAATTCTGCCAACCCGGTTTGCCGTCCGGCTTGGTTTCCCAGGTAACTCCGGCCAGGCCACCGCCGTGCCACATCAGGAGCGGAAACCTCCCCTTGCGGTAGGGTTCATGCAGCTTCACGAACTGAACATACATCTGTTCGACTTCAAAGTCGCCGTTCGGATTGACCTTGAACGGCGCAGCCCCGGCGGTGAACACGATCTCTTTCTCCGGCAGGCCCGACAAGGTGACCTGACGGCCACCAACGTGAAAACTGCCAACCTCTTTCACACCAAAATGATCGCTCATCATTGCGGTCTGACCGCCATGCTGGTGGGCGCACGCGCCCAGAAAAAGTGTCAGGCCCGCAGCGCAAATCGCTTTAAGTTTCATGTATCCCCCCTTTTTGGTAAGTGACGATTGCTTGTTCCCGGCGCCATCCAGCCAGGCACAGTCTTGCCCGTCCCGGCTCAGGTATCGCGCCGATCTTGAAACGCATGCGCGATGGTACCCGGGTCGACGTACTCAAGCTCGCTGCCTACCGGCACGCCGCGCGCCAGGCGCGTGACCTTGAGGCCGCGCGCTTTCAAGGCCTCGGAAAGGTAATGCGCCGTGGCCTCACCCTCGTGCGTGAAATTGGTTGCCAGCACCACTTCGCGGACCGCACCGTCGCAGGCGCGCGCGATCAGGCGCTCGACGCCAACCTCCTTCGGCCCGATGCCATCGAGCGGTGAAATACGGCCCATCAGCACGAAATACAAGCCGCGATAGGCTTGGGTCTGCTCCATCATGCCCAAATCCGCCGGGGTTTCCACCACGCATAGCTGCGTGGCATCGCGCCGCCCGCTGCCGCTGGCGTCGCACAGGTCACACAGCTCGGTTTCGGTGAAACTGTTGCACAGACGGCAGTGCTGCATGCGCTGCGCGGCCTCTGCCAGTGAATGCGCCAGACGCAGCGCGCCCGGACGGTCATGCTGCAACAGATGAAAGGCCATGCGCTGCGCCGACTTTGGCCCGACGCCGGGTAACACACGCAGCGCCTCGATCAGTTCACGCAGAGCGGCGGGCGGCTTCATGCGGGCAGGCCGTCAGGATCGAACAAGAGTGTTGAGCAAACGGCATCTGCCACCGCCCGGGCGTTCATGCAAGTGTTGCAAAAACACAACTCAGGTCCATCATTACTGCAACTGCTTTGCATTAGTTACCTGATCCATGACGGGGAAAACACAAATTATCGGATAATCGCTGGCTTTAACAGCGCATATCGAACGTGACTTTACTCTACATCATCGCAGCCACCGTCGCCGGTGGCGTGCTCTCGGTAATGGTGGCCGGGTTGATCACCTTCAAGGTGCTGGGCCCCCTGGTGCAGCGCCTGGTGAGCTTTTCCGCCGGGGTGCTGCTGGGGGCGGCTTTCCTCGAACTGCTGCCGCACGCCTTCGGCTTCAACATCGACGCCCACGCGCTGTTTGCTGCCCTGTTGGCGGGCCTGTTGGCGTTTTTCCTGCTCGAAAAGGTCTCGCTGTGGCGCCACAGCCATCATCACGAGCACGATGGCCACGGCCACGAGCACGGCTTCGATGCACACGAGGCGGGCAAGAGCGGCCTGCTCATCCTGGTGGGCGATTCCCTGCACAACTTCGCCGACGGCATCTTGATCGCCGCAGCATTCATGGCTGACCCGTGGCTGGGCTTTATCACCACGCTTGGCATCATCGCCCACGAAGTGCCGCAGGAAGCCGGAGATTTCATCGTGCTCCTCAATGCAGGATATACGCGCAGGCGAGCACTCACCTACAACGCAATCGCCAGCCTCGCTTCAGTGGTGGGCGGTCTGGTCGGCTACTTTGCGCTGGCAGGCGCTCAGGAGGCGATTCCGTATGTAATCGTGCTGGCGGCTTCGAGCTTCATCTATATTGCCGTGGCCGATCTGATCCCGTGGATGCAACGCCGCGCGGATACCGAATCATCGACCTGGCAGGTGGTGATGGTGGCGGCCGGCGTCGGCTTGATCGCGGTATCGCATTCGTTTCTGCACTGACTCGCGCGTTCTCACAGTGGTGGCATTCCGGGTCCTGTCAAGGGCCACGCGCCATCCAACCTCGAGTCAGATCACATCAATGGCTGGCCAATTGAGGCGCGCTCACGCGCTTACATGCTTCCGGCAACCTGCCAGCAACGGTGCAATCCCATAGGTAGCGTCCAGGACCACGCTGAACACTATCGACCCTTGGCCCACAATGCAAGAACGGCACCCGAGAGTGCCGTTCGCGCCAAACTGCAATTACTCCAGGCGGACTAGCTATTCTTGCGGCGGCGCAGTGACACCATCCCGGCCAGCGCCAAGCCCAGCAGTGCCAGCGAGCCTGGCTCAGGCACCTGCCCGCTTGGTGGATTCGTACAACCCGTGGACGTGGTATCGCCGAAGACGCAGCCACCGAAGGTCTTGAGTTTCACGTAGTCGTTGCCGGTTGTCCAACCCGCGTTGGCGGGATCAGCGATCGGGTTGTAGGCACCGACCAGCCATTGCGAAGAGTAAAGTTTGTTCGCATTGATGTCTGTCGGAGTATTAAGACTAGGGGAGCCATTAACTACGCCCACATTGGAATAACTGCCAATCGCGGTCCAACCCGTGAGCGTGCTCCAGGACTTGGTGGCCAAACTGCCGTCGTTTAGAACGTTGCCGTTGCCGGGATTGCCCACTGCGCCAAACGCCAGCACCGAGATGTCAGAATCCGTTTGGAACCAGCCAATGGTGACCTGACGCAAACTCACTTGCTTCGAAAAAGTCAGCAGCATCATGTCGTAGCGCTGATTGTTGTCGGTCGAATGCTCGGGACTTGTACCCTCGGCATTGTCGCAATTTGTCGCCGCACCCGCCAATGCACAACCGTCCTTGTTGTAAATCCCCAAGCCGCTGCTCCCAAATACCGAGGTCTGGTACGCGGTTTCCAGTAGGTAAGTGTCCGGGTTGGGTCCACTGCCGTTGGTGTTGGACCACCCTGCCGCGGTCAAACTCGCCGTGCCGGCGCCAGTGCCCAAGCCTACCGCCGCGTTGCTCGCGACGTTCGAGCAACCTGGGTGAGTGCACGTCGTGCTTGTGGTAAAGCTCCAGCTGGTAGAGGCCACAACAGGTGCTGCAGCAACCAGAGCAAGCACTGCCGCGATGCCACCAAGAATATGTTTCATGTTCAAACCTTTCAATGAATCTTCCTACAGCTTAAGCAACCTTTGGGCCACATAATTTTTATGCATTAAAATCAGATGGTTACATAAAACGAGATCGCGACGAATCGTTGACCTGTAAATTTTTCCGACACTTGCAGGTCGCTACATGCCGAGCTCGCGGCTCAGTTTCGCAACTTCTTCCGACGCAAGAACCGTATCTTTGCCCTTCAGCGCAGCCGCCAGTTCATCACGCGCCTCGCTCTTGCGGCCCATTTTAGCCAACGCAAAAGCCAGGTGAAAACGGATTTCGGCATTCTCGGGGCTGCGCAGGCGCGCCTCACGCAAATAGCGCACGCCGGCTTCGACCTGGCCCTTTTGCACCAGAATCCAGCCGAGCGTGTCCGCGAACGCCGGGTTTTCCGGCGCCAGCTTGACAGCCTTTTCGGCGGCCGCCTGGGCGCCGGCATCCCCCAGTTTGTGTAGCAGATTGGCGAAATTGTTGAGCATTGGCGCGTCATCACCATCGGTCGCCAGGGCCTTGGTGTAGTTCAGGCGCGCAGCAGGAAGCTGACCCGCCCGGTGCTGCGCCTCGGCCAGCGCTTTCAATGCAATGATGTCGCTCGGCCGCTTGGCCACCCAGGTTTCCAGGAAGGCGGCCGCCTTCGCCGCCTCGCCGGCCTCGAAATGCGCCTGCACCAGGCGCAAGGCAACAGCGGTCGATTCCTGGCGCGCCAGTGCCGCACGATAGCCGGTGATCGCCAACTGGTGCTGGCCACGCGCCAGGGCCACTTCCGCGGTGGCCAAGACCGTCTCGATCCGGTTTGGATGCTTTGCGCTCAATGTCTTGAGTGCGGCATCGGCCTTGGCCGCATCTTTGCGCTGCATCTCGGCGTCGACCGCCAGGACCAGGGCTTCGAGGTCGTCCGGGCGCCCCTGCAAAGCTTTTTGCACGTTATAGGCTGCACCATCGGGGTTGGCCGCCTGCAATTGCATCCGGCCGATAGCCACCTGCAGATCCGTATCGAATTCCGCGATTCGGGTCGCACCCTGCAGGACACTGCGGGCGTTGCCACGGTCGCCGACGGCAGTATGGCTACGCGCCAGCGCCAACTGGATACCCAGGTCATCCGGAAACTTCGATGCCAATTCCTTCGCCGCAGTCACCGCCTGGTCGGCTTGCTTGCGGGAAATCAGCAAGTCAACCAGCGCCAGACCGGGCCGCGTATCGCGCCGCTGTGCTTCACTGGCTTTCCTCAAATGCCGCTCGGCTTCCGCCGGACGAGCCGCGCGCTGCTCCAGCATACCCAGTTCGTAGAGGGTGTCGATGTCGGCATTGTCCTTGGCGAGAATATCGCCAACGCGTTTGCGCCCCTGATCAAATTTGCCCTCGGCGGCATCAAGTTTTACCAGGTTGAGGATGGCCGGCCGAAACCGCGGCGCGCGCGTCAGCACCTGTTCGTACGCCGCACGGGCGCCGGCCTTGTCGCCATTGGCCGCCTTGACGCTTCCCAGAAAGTTCAGCAATGCCAGGCTTGTGGGCGCAAGCTTGACCATCGCCTCGGCAGTCTTGAGCGCTTTTTGCGCGTCGCCGCGCCGCCTGTAGAGCGTAGCCAGCGCCATCCCGGCCTCGGCATCGCCCGCATTTGCGGCAAACACTTTTTCGAGTATCGCCTGGCCAATATCGTCACGCCCCAGTCCGACCTGGCTGAAAGCCAGCGCGCGGCTAGCTTCGGCCGCCCCGGTACGCGCCACCGAGCGCTCGAGCAACTCCACTGCGAGCAGATAACGCCGCTGGCCCAGATAGGCCGACCCCAATTGGTACAGTAGCTGCGGATCGTCACCATAGCTCTTGCGCAACGACTCCAGCAGCGGCATGGCGCGTGCGTAATCACGCGTCTGCACAAAAATCGATGCCAGCAATTTTCTGGCGGAATCGTTTTTCGGATTGCGCGCAAGTATGATGTCGAGGTACTCGCGCGACTTCTGCAGGTTGCCCAGGCCATGATGCGACAGCGCCGCCAGCATCATCAATTGTTCGCGGTTGACAAGCCATGTCTTTGGCAGGGCATCAATGACACTCGCGGCTTCGCCCAGATGTTTCTTGGCCGAAACCTCGTCGCGCTTCTTGGATGAAAGCATCGCGCGCAAGTACGCCGCACGCGGTTCCTCGGGTGCGTTGTCGACCAGAAACTCGAGATCTTTGGCCGCGTCCGCTTCACGCCCCAAATCCAGCAGCACCGCGGCGCGCGCCACCCGCGCATCGACATGGCGCGGCTCGAGCGCCAAAGCCTGGTTATAGGCCGCAAGCGCGCCGTTCATGTCAAGCGCATCATGCAGCACCGACGCCTGCATGTTCCAGGCGGACGCGTTCTTGGGATCGAGCGCGATCGCGCTCACAGCCAAGGCGCGTGCGCGGTCTTTCTGCCCGGTGAGCAAAAGAGTCGGAATTTCCTCGATCAGTGGCAGTGCGGATTTCGGGTCGATCTTGCGCGCCTCTTCGAACGAGCGCGCTGCCTCGCGCGGATTGCCCATTTCGAAATGGGCAGTACCGCGCATGGCCAGTACGGCGACCTGCTGGGATGCCAGCATGCCAACCGGCGAAAAGCGCTCGACGGCCAGGGCAGGCTTGCCCAGCGCGATGTAAATCCGGCCCAGCGGCATGGCCACCTCGGCACGGCTGACGCCCTGCTTGAGGGCCTCTTCAAACGCCGCCTCCGCGCCTTTGAAATCGCCGCTGCGCACAAGCGACTTGCCCAACAGCATGTGCGCGGCCAGCAGCTTGTTGTTCTGCCGGAGCGAATTCTTTAGCTGCACGATAGCGCCTTCAACATCGTCGCGCTCAAACCGCTTTAGTGCGTCCTCATAAAACACTGCGGCTTTCTCAGCCGAGGCCAAGGCGCTGCCCGAAAAACACAGCAAGGCGCTCGCGGCAAGCAGGGCCGCGAGACGCAATCCTGAGAAGCCAAGTATGGGGTTCAAAGACCAATTAACCATTGTTCCATTCTTGCAAGGTTTGGCACCTGCAAAGCCCGGCCCGGCGCGGGCCAAGTTATATGGGTTAACGGCAGCAAATTCGCGGAAGGTAGCCATTTTCGAGCACAACCGCCGTTTTGGGCAGGTATTGCATTGTTGATTCTTGTTACCGCAAGACAGTTCCCTGAAGGAATTGCCGCAGTTGCCGACAGGGTCGCCGAGCCTGAATGCGTATGGCGCCGGAAAAGTCTCATTGCCGCCCAAGAAAACGCTGAACAAGTCCCTGGCATTTGAATCCGCGAACAAAGATTTCTTTCGATTCAACGCTCTGCGAGAGGGACTTTCTTGGCTTACGGACTTGTTCAGTGTTCCTCCAACAGCAGGACTCGGCCAAGTTCGTCAAAAACCCCAAACCCACCGGTTTCAGCGAGTTCTGCACACCAGCGCCTGCTGCATAATCCGCTTTTTCGGCAAGCACCCAACGGATTCAAACCGAAGCTTCGGCATCGATATGGGATGCGCTTGTCCGCCAGGCAGACCCTACTACGAAAGAGCCCCTCCCAATGACTTACTGTAAGGACTGCCAGCATTGCACAAACACCCGCGCCGGCACCACCTGCCATGCGATTTGAACTGCGCAATACCGACGCCCTTGCCCGCCGCGGCACCCTCAGCCTCAATCACGGCAGCGTCGAAACCCCGGTTTTCATGCCGGTCGGCACTTACGGCACGGTCAAGGCGATGACGCCGGCCGAACTGGAGGAAATCGGCGCGAAAATCGTGCTCGGCAACACCTTCCACCTGTGGCTGCGCCCCGGCCTTGAGGTCATTGCGGCGCACGGCGGACTGCACCGCTTCATGGGCTGGGACCACGCCATCCTCACCGATTCCGGCGGATTCCAGGTGTGGAGCCTGGGTGACTTGCGCAAAATCAGCGAGGAAGGGGTGCATTTCGCCTCACCGGTCAACGGCGACCGCCTTTTTTTAACGCCGGAGGCGTCCATGCGCGTCCAGCGCACCCTCAATTCGGACGTCGTGATGATTTTCGACGAATGCACGCCCTACGAGATCGACGGCCGCCCGGCCACCGAGGTCGAGGCGAGGATTTCGATGGAACTTTCGCTGCGCTGGGCGCGGCGCAGCCGCGACGAATTCGACCGCCTTGAGAACCCCAATGCGCTGTTCGGCATTGTGCAAGGCGGCATGTATGAATCCCTGCGCGACGCCTCCTTGAGCGGCCTGACCGACATCGGCTTTTTCGGCTACGCCATCGGCGGCCTGTCGGTGGGCGAGCCGAAGGAAGACATGTTGCGCATTCTCGATCACACCACCCCGCGCCTGCCGGCCGACAAGCCGCGTTACCTGATGGGCGTGGGCACGCCTGAGGACCTGGTCACCGGCGTGGCCGCCGGGATCGACATGTTCGATTGCGTCATGCCCACGCGCCATGCGCGTAACGGCCACCTGTTCACCCGCTTCGGCGACATTCGCCTGAAAAATGCGCGCTACAAGATGGACACCCGCCCGCCGGACCAGACCTGCACCTGCTACACCTGCCGCAACTTCACCCGCGCCTACCTGCACCATCTGCACAAGCTGGGGGAAATTCTCGGCGCCCGGCTCAACACCATCCACAACCTTCACTATTACCAGACGCTGATGCGCGAAATGCGCGAGGCCATTGAAGCCGGGGCCTTCGCAGCCTTTCGCGCACGCTTCGCGCGTGAACGGGTCGGAATTGCGCCTTGAATGCCCACACAGCCATTGGCTGCCGGGCCGGCGTGCTAAAATTCTTGGCTAATTTGAAAAGACTTTTCTGGAGTTTCCCGTGCTGATTTCCTCTGCTTATGCGCAAGCACCGGCCGCCGCTGGCGCCACCGATGGCTTGATGGGCCTGTTGCCCATCGTCCTCATGTTCGTGCTGCTTTACTTCATGATGATCCGGCCGCAAATGAAGCGCCAGAAGGAGCAGAAGCTGATGGTCGAGGCGCTCAAGGTCGGCGATGAAGTCGTGTCCGCCGGCGGCATTCTCGGGCGCATCACCAAGGTAAGCGATTCCTACATCACCGTCGAGATCGCCGACAACACCGCGATCATGGTGCAGCGGGTGGCGGTGCAGACCCTGCTGCCCAAGGGCACAATGAAGAGCCTTTAGCGCCCGCTGGCACCGCTTGAACGGTGCCAGGAAGCCAAGCAGCGCGGCACCCGGTGCCGCGTCTTCCCGCCCACGGGCACAGGCGGCCAAGGCCAGGAGCCTCTAAGCGACATGAACCGATACCCATTCTGGAAATACCTGATCATCGGCCTGGCCTTGTTGCTGGGGCTGATCTACACCACGCCCAATTTTTTCGGCGAAGCGCCGGCGGTGCAGGTATCGAGCGCCAAGGCGACCATCAAGGTTGACGATACCCTGCGCACCCGCGTCGAAGCGGTCTTGAAGGGCGCGGCGATCGAGAGCACGGGCCTGTTCTTCGATGCCAACAGCATCAAGGCGCGCTTTCGCGACACCGATACGCAGTTGAAGGCGCGCGACCTGCTCGACAGCGCACTCAATCCGGACAAGAAAAAACCCAATCCGGAAGACCGCGACGAGCCCTACACAGTGGCGCTCAACCTGCTGTCGAATTCCCCAAAATGGTTGACCAGCCTGCGCGCGCTGCCGATGTATCTGGGCCTGGACCTGCGCGGCGGCGTCCATTTCCTCTATCAGGTCGACATGAAAGCGGCGCTGACCAAGCGCCTGGACGCCTTGACCGGTGACCTGCGCACCCTCTTGCGCGACAAGAACGTGCGCCACAACGGCATCGACCGCCAGTCCGGTGCGATCATCATCAAGTTTCGCGATGAAGCCACGCGCACCCGCGCCAAGGCGGCGATTACCGACGCCATCGCCGATCTGGCCCTGCAAGACGGCAACGACGGCGCCGACCTCAAGCTAACCGCGACCATCAAGCCGGAGGCCGAACGCCGGGTGCAGGAAAGCGCGATCAGGCAGAACATCACCACCTTCAACAACCGCGTCAATGCCCTGGGCGTGGCCGAACCGGTGATCCAGCAGCAGGGTGCCGACCGCATCGTGGTGCAGTTGCCCGGAGTGCAGGATCCGGCCCAGGTCAAGGCCATTCTCGGGCGCACCGCCTCGCTGGAATTGCGCATGGTGTGCGAATCGCCCGAGGAAAGCGCGACCTATGCTTCCGGCCAGATCCCGTTCGGCTGCGAGAAATATGCCGAACGCGGCGGCGTACCCATCCTGGTGCGCAAGCAGGTGCAATTGACCGGCGATCGCCTGACCGACGCCCAGCCCGGCTTCGACAACCAGACCCAGGAGCCGGCGGTGCACCTGGCGCTCGATTCCCAGGGCGCGCGGATTTTCAAGGACCTGACGCGCGACAACGTCGGCAAGCGCATGGCCATCCTGCTGGTCGAAAAAGGCCGCGGCGAGGTCGTCACCGCGCCGGTGATCCGCACCGAAATCGGCGGCGGGCGAGTGCAGATCAGCGGCCGCATGACCACCCAGGAAGCCAGCGACGTGGCCCTGCTGCTGCGCTCCGGTGCGCTGGCCGCGCCGATGGAAATCATCGAAGAGCGCACCATTGGCCCCAGCCTGGGCGCCGACAACATCGCCAAGGGCTTTCGTTCCACCATGTATGGTTTCGCGGCGATTGCCGTATTCATGATCGGCTACTACACGCTCTTCGGCCTGATCTCGGTGATTGCACTGGCCTCCAACCTGTTGTTCCTCATCGCCCTTTTGTCTCTGCTGCAGGCCACCCTCACGCTGCCGGGCATCGCCGCCATCGCCCTCACCCTGGGCATGGCGATCGACGCCAACGTGCTGATCAACGAGCGCATTCGTGAAGAGTTGCGCGCCGGCGCCTCACCGCAAATGGCGATCACCACCGGCTATGAGCGGGCCTTCGGCACCATTCTCGATTCCAACGTGACCACGCTCATCGCAGGCCTGGCCTTGCTGATCTTCGGCTCCGGCGCCATCCGCGGCTTCGCCGTGGTCCACTGCCTGGGCATCCTGACCTCGATATTTTCCTCGGTGGTGCTGTCGCGCGGCCTGGTCAACTTAGTCTACGGCTCGCGCAAAAAACTCACCCACGTGTCGATCGGCGAAGTATGGCGCCCGCCCGCAGGCGAAGCCAAGCCGCCGGTCGTCCAGGCCTGATCCCGGCCCGACACAAACCCTTTTTCGGAGCAGCACATGGAATTCTTCCGCATCCGGCGTGACATCCCGTTCATGAAGCACGCGCTGGTGTTCAACGTGATCTCGCTTGTCACTTTCGTTCTGGCCGTGGTTTTCCTGGTCACGCGCGGGCTCAACTTCTCGATCGAGTTCACCGGCGGCCTGGTGATCGAGGCGCGCTACGAGCAGGCGGCCAACCTGGAAGGTATCCGCACCGCGCTCGATCGCAGCGGCGTGCATGAACCGCAGGTGCAGAATTTCGGCACCTCGCGCGACATCATGATCCGGCTGGCCCTGAAGGACGTCAACATCCCCTCGATCAGCAAGTTCGACGAACAGACCAGGAAGCAGGTCTTCGACCCGGAAAAATTCACCGCACTGGCACTCGCCCAGGGCGGCGCCGGCGGCAAGATCACGCGCGTCGAGTTCGTCGGCCCCCAGGTCGGGCGCGAACTGGCCGCCGACGGCGCGCTTGCCCTCCTGGTGGTGATCGCCGGCATCATGGCTTACCTGGCGATGCGCTTCGAATGGAAATTTTCGCTGGCGGCGATCATCGCCAACCTGCACGACGTGGTGATCATTCTCGGCTTTTTCGCCTTTTTCCAGTGGGAGTTCTCACTCTCCGTGTTGGCGGCGGTGCTGGCGGTGCTGGGCTACTCGGTCAACGAATCGGTGGTGGTCTTCGACCGCGTGCGCGAAACCTTCCGCAAGCGCCGCGGCCTCGCCGTCCCGGAGGTGATCAACCACGCGATCACCAGCACCATCTCGCGCACCATCATCACCCACGGCAGTACCCAGTTGATGGTCACCTCGATGCTGATTTTCGGCGGGCCGACGCTGCATTATTTCTCGCTCGCGCTGACCATCGGCATCCTCTTCGGCATCTATTCCTCGGTGCTGGTGGCAAGCCCGATGGTGATGTGGCTGGGCCTCTCGCGCGAAGACCTGATCAAGCCGGTGCGCGACAAGACCGCCAACGACGGCGCGGTGGTCTGAGGCCGCAGACGCGCCACGCATGCCGCAAGGCCGCGACCCGCATGGTTCTGGACAAGCCTGCGTGGGCGCGCTAGATTGCCGATCATTGCAGATTGCAGGAGCGGCCGCATGACCGACCTCAACCACAAGACCGTGCCGGCCGAACGCGACATCCCGGTGTGGGACCTCGGTGTACGCTTTTTTCACTGGGCGCTGGTGTTGCTGGTCATCACTTCGTTTGTCACCGTCAAGATCGGCGGCAACGCCATGACTTATCACGTATGGTCAGGCTATGCCATTCTGACCCTGCTGATCTATCGCATCCTGTGGGGCGTGGCTGGCGGCACCCATGCCCGCTTTACCTCCTTCATTCGCGGTCCGGGCGCGGTCATTTCCTACATGAAAGGCATGTTCGATCGCCAGCAACACGCAAGCTCGCTGGGGCACAACCCGGTGGGCGCGCTGTCGGTGGTGGCGATGCTGCTGGTGCTGCTGTTCCAGGCCACCAGCGGGCTCTTCGTCAATGACGACATCGCCTTCGAGGGGCCGCTCTACAAGTTTGTCGGCAAGGAAGTGTCGGACAAGCTGATGAGCCTGCATCAGTTGAACCAGCGCGTGATTATCGGGTTGGTGGTACTGCACTTCGCGGCCATCGCTTTCCATTGGTTCTATCACAAGGAAAACCTGGTGCGCCCGATGTTAACCGGCGTCAAGCGCGTCGCCGGTGCGGTCGGCAACTCGCGCCATGGCAGCACGGTCCTGGCATTGGTGCTGCTCGGCTGCAGCGGCGCCGCCGTCTATTTTCTGGTGAACGCGGCCAAGCAATAACGCGCACCCCGCCACGATAAAGGCCGGGCAATGCCCGGCCTTTATCGTGGCCGACTATCGACGGCGCCTTACTGGATCACTTCTTTCGACTGGTAGGCATCATGGCAATTCTTGCAGGACCCGCCGACACCACCAAATGCCGCCTGCAATGCCGCCTTGTCACCGCCTTTGGCTGCCGCCAACAACTTCGGCGTTTCCCCCTGCAGCTTGGCCTGGGCGTCCTTGAACTTGGCCCACTCCTTCCAGATTTCGGGCTTGGCCTTGTTGCCCTTGGACTGATCGGTACCCTCGATGAATCCGTCGTAGACCACCTTCGCCATGCTGTCGACGACTTGCGCGCTGAGCTCCAGTTGCGCCGGTGTCAGGTTGCGTTCGCCCTTGATATGCGCATTGATACGGCCGAAATGGTTGGCCATCATCTGGAAACCGGCCTTGCGGTACACCACCGAACGGTCCGCCGGCACCTGCGCCTGCGCCGTACCGGCCACCAGCGCACCGATCACTGCCACGCCCAATAACAACGTCTTCATGAAGAACCTCCTGTAGGTTTATGGAAGGACGGTAGCTAGCCGTCGATGGAAAACACGTGCTTGGCCCGATTATTCCATGCCGCGCGCGAAACTGCTTGACGCTCGTGGTGTCGCAAGCCGCGACTTTGCTCCAACAGCACCAGCCGCGGCTTGCCGCCGACGCCGCCGCGCCCTTATACTTCGCCCTGCGATGCACAAGCCAAGCCAAACGCCAGGTTCGCCGCGCCATTCGATTCAGCGATGGCTGGGTCGCCTCTCGCTCGCGCTCATGCTGGTGGTGGCACAGCACGCGGCCGCCCTGCATGGCTTGACGCATGCGCTGGAACACACGCAAGACGGCGCGCCGGTACAAACCGCGCATTCCTGCTGCCTCGCGTTCCATGGCCTGGACGACGCCCCGACCCCGGCTTTGGTCGCCGCTGCGCGCGACACCGAAACACCCTTGGCCAGTGCGCCACCTTCGACTCCGTCCGACGCCGCACCCAATCGCGCCGCCTACCAGCCGCGCGCGCCACCCAGGAATCCCTAGAAGCCCGGTCCAATGCCGCCCTGCGACCCGTGAAGTCGCGGCGCGGCCCTGTCACTGCTTTTACGGAGATTCATCCATGAAGTCGCATTACCTGCCTTGCGCAGCCACGCTGCTGCTCGCCTGGTTTCCACCTGCCATAGCCCAGCGCGTGGCCGCACCAAGCGCTGTCCCCGAAGTCGTCGTCAGCGCAAATCCGCTGGGTAGTGGACTGTTCGAACTCGCCGTGCCGGTTTCCATCCTGGAGTCCCCCGAACTGCAATTGCGCGGGGCCAGCACCTTGGGCGAGACCATCGGCAACATGCCGGGGGTCAGTTCATCCTATTTCGGCCCCGGCGCCAGCCGCCCGATCATTCGCGGACTGGACGGCGACCGCATTCGCATCCTGCAGGGCTCGGTAGGCACGCTGGACGCCTCCGGCCTGTCGTTCGACCATGCGGTTCCAACCGACGCAATGGCGGTCACGCGGATCGAAGTGGTGCGCGGCGCAGCGGCGCTGCTGTATGGCGGCAACGCGGTGGGCGGGGTGGTCAACGTGCTGACCAACCGCATCCCCGAAGCCGCCATTCACGGCATCCAAGGTGCACTGGAGGCGCGCGCAGGCGGCGCCGAAACCGAGCGTTCAGCCGCCACCCTGATCGAAGTCGGAAACGGCAAATTCGCGTTGCATGCCGATGGCTTCTGGCGCGAGACCGCGGATCTGAAAATCCCCGGCCTGGCGCGCTCGCCACGCCAGCGCGAACTCGATGCCATCAACAACCCGGCGCAGGTGCAGCCCAACGGCCGCGTGCCCAACAGCGCGGCGCGTGCCAATGGCGGCGCATTCGGCGGCTCGCTGACCTGGGACCGGGGCTACCTCGGGGCCTCCTACACCAACCACCAAACCACCTACGGCTCGCCGCTGGAGGCCGGCGTCAAGATCAACATGCACAGCGACCGCTACGACCTGGCTGGCGAATTGCGCAACCCCGGCGGGTTCATCAGAAGCGTCAAGTTCAAGGGCGCGTTCACCGACTACGCTCACCGCGAGCTCGACCGCGGGCAGGTAGGCACCAGCTTCTTCAACAAGGGCTATGAAACCCGCCTGGAGGCAAGCCATGCCGCGCTCGCCGGGATCAAGGGCGTGTTCGGGGTGCAGCTGGGCAACGCTCGCTTCTCGGCCCTGGGCGACGAAGCTTTCGTGCCGTCGACACTGACCAGTTCAAGCGCAGTCTATCTCTATGAGGAACTGCCGCTGGGCGCACTCAAGCTCAGTTTCGGCGCGCGCCATGAGTCGACAAGCGTCACCGCAAGCGGCGACCAGAGCATAGAGAGCTTCGCCGACCCGCTGGCCCCGGTGGCGCGCTTCGCGCAGCAGGAAAGCCGGCGCTTCAAGGGCAACAGCGGCGCAATCGGCGCGGTCTACAACTTGGGCGGGCGCTGGGCGCTGTCGGCCAATCTGGCACATACCGAGCGTGCGCCTACGTTCTATGAACTGTTCGCCAATGGCCCGCATGCCGCCACCGGCACCTATGAGCTCGGCAGCGCCGCCTTCGGCCTGGAAAAGTCCAACTCGCTCGATGCCGGCGTGAAATGGCGCGGCGGCCCGCACTCGGCCGGGCTCTCCGTGTACACCACCCGCTTCTCCAACTACCTGGCCCTGTTCAATACGGGCGCCAGGCGCGGCGGCGACGGTGCTTTCGAAGACCCGCTCACCCCGGGAACCTCGACCACCGGCTCGGACGAGCTTTCCAATGAAGCGGTCTACCGCGCCATACCTGCGCGCTTTTCCGGCTTCGAGGCCGAGGCCCGCCTGCGCCTCACCGAACGACCCGGCACGCTGTATCTGGAATTGAAGAGCGACCTGGTGCGCGCGACCAACCTGCAAAGCGGCCAAGGCTTGCCGCGCATCGCGCCGCGTCGCTTCGCAGTCGCCCTCAACTATGCGGTCGATCGCCACAACCTGCGCGTCGAACTGAACCACTCGGCGGCGCAGAACCGGGTGCCGACCGGTGAATCCACCAGCGCCGGCCACACCCTGCTCAACTTGTATGCGAGTACCAGGTTGAATCTGGGCGGCGGGCGAGTGTTGGCCTGGGTTCGCGGCACCAACTTGACCAACCAGGAAGCGCGCCTGGCCAGCTCGTTCCTGCGCGACATCGTGCCGCTGGGCGCACGCGCGCTGCATGCGGGGGTACGGCTGGACTTCTGAACAGCGCACTGGCACAGCCGTGCGGCGGCGCGCTTGTGCCAGTCAGGGAAACGCCGGGCCAGCCGCCGTTTGCTTGCGCGCCTGGCGCCCTACTCGATGCGATACGCGAGCAACTCGATGGTTTCGCGTCTTGGCGCATCGCCCGCGATGGTGGTCTCGGACTCGACCCTGACCGGGCGCAACACCTCGCGCGCATACCAGTGGCTTTCGCGCACCGTGACAATGCGTTGCGCATCGCCGGGATCGGCGGTTTCAATTGCAAGCTCGATCTTCAAGGTCAGAAAGCGCCCGGCCGGAACCTCGATGACCTCCCAGTCCAAAGCCCGGCCTTCGCCCTTCATGCGCCCGCTCTGGTCGGCACCGAAATTGCTCACCCGCGAGTCGATGCCCCAGCGTTTGCCCGGGTAGAGCGGAAAGGAATAGTAGGCCAACGCCGGACGATAGTCGTTGTAGCCACTGCCCAAAAGGCCCCATTCGCGGTCATGAATGGTGGTCGAGGAATCCTGCGAGCCCGACTCCTCGGTCTTCAGCGAAATGCCCTCCTCGGTGACCTTGACCACTGTCTGCTGCACCGCGCGGCTCAAGGGTCCGCTGCCACGGCGGTAGATCCATTGATCGCCGCTTTGCAGCGCCGGGCGCCGCAGCAGGGTGGTGTCGCCGCGCGGGTCCGCACGCGAGGTGGCGTCGCTTGCAGCGGCCGGCTTTGGCTGAGTTGGCGCCACCGGCGGTGCCTGTGCCAGGCCCGGGCGCACCGACAGACAAACGCAGGCGACGCAGCAGGCGACGCAGCATGCGGCCAGCGCCCGCGGGTATTGCATCATCGCCTCAGGCGCGCCGCGCCAGGTCGGCCGCGCGCCCCAGATAGGTCGCCGGTGTCAACTGCAGCAGCGCCGCCTTGGCATCGGGGGGAATGTCGAGATCGGCGATGAACACCTGCAGTGCTTCGCGCGTGATGCCCTTGCCGCGCGTCAGCGACTTCAATTTCTCGTAAGGGTTTTCGACCCCGTAGCGACGCATGACCGTTTGCACCGCCTCGGCCAGCACCTCCCAGTTGGCTTCCAGGTCGAAGGCCAGGCGCGCCTGGTTGACTTCAAGCTTGCCCATGCCGCGCGCCAGCGAATCGAGCGCCAAGAGGCTGTGACCGAGCGCCACGCCGACGTTGCGCAACACGGTTGAATCGGTGAGATCGCGCTGCCAGCGCGAAATCGGCAACTTCTCGGAGAGGTGGCGCAACAGCGCGTTGGCCAAGCCAAGGTTGCCTTCGGCATTCTCGAAATCGATCGGATTGACCTTGTGCGGCATGGTCGAGGAGCCGACCTCGCCTTCCCTGGTGCGCTGGCGGAAATACCCGACCGAGATGTAACCCCAGACATCGCGGCACCAGTCGATCAGAATGGTGTTGATGCGCGCGAGTGCATCAAAGTACTCGGCCAGCGCATCGTGTGGCTCGATCTGGATGGTGTGGGTGTTGAACTCCAGCCCCATGCGCTCGACCACGCCGCGTGCCAGTGCCTCCCAGTCGACTTGCGGATAGGCGATGCTGTGGGCGTTGTAGTTGCCGGTGGCGCCGTTGAGCTTGCCGGTCAGCGCCACCCGCCGGAACCCGGCGCTCGCCCGCGCCAGGCGCATGGCGACATTGGCGGCCTCCTTGCCCAGGGTGGTTGGCGTGGCCGGTTGCCCATGGGTACGCGCGAGCATCGGCGTGGCAGCCTCGGCATGTGCAAGAGTGCGCAGCCCGTTCAAGGCCGCATCCAGTGCCGGCAGCAGCACGTCCTTGCGCGCCGCATCGAGCATCAGGCCGTAGGCCAGGTTGTTGATGTCCTCAGAGGTGCAGGCGAAATGAATGAACTCGGCGGCCTGCGCGAAGCCGTCGCTTGCGGCCATCTTCTCCTTCATGAAGTACTCGACCGCCTTGACATCATGGTTGGTGGTCTTCTCGATCTCCTTGATGCGTAGCGCATCGGCTTGGCCGAACCCGTCGACCATGGCATCGAGGGCGCCGGCCACCGCTGCTGCCAGCGGCGGCAGTTCCGGCAGGCCAGCCGAGGCCAGGGCGCGCAGCCAGGCTGCCTCGACGACTACGCGATAGCGCAGCAGGGCGAATTCGGAAAGATAGGGCCGCAGCGAGTCAAGCCGCGCGGCGTAGCGCCCATCGAGTGGTGACAAGGATTGCAGTGCGGAAGGCATGGCGGGCGCGATTCACGGGTCAGGCCGCATTCTAGTGTAGTGCCCCGCAATTATCGATACATGCCAGAGCCGCACAACCCGCTGGGCAAGGTGCCCAGCGGGTGATGGATGACGGCGGCGCGAGGTTCGATTCGCGCGTGATTGTCGAGTATCTCGACACCGCAACGCCGGTCAACAAGCTGATCCCCGCGACTGCGAACAAGCGCCTGGCGGGCTTACGCCGCGAGTGAACTCCCGAGCGCCAATGCTTGCACCTGCGCGCATTCGATAAATCCGCCACCAAGACAGACGTCGCCGTCATACAACACCGCCGACTGGCCCGGCGTCACCGCCCACTGACAACTGTCGAATGCCAGCGCGAACCGGCCCGCCTGCATGGCGCTGAAACGAGCGGCGGCGTCGCTCTGGCGATAACGCGTGCGCGCCCCCAGCAGCGCCCCGTCGGCCGGCGCCTCACCCGACACCCACGCGGCCTCGCGCGCGAAGAGGCCAGTCGACAACAGCAGTCGATGATCATGACCACGCACCACCGTGATGCTGTTGGCCGCCACGTTCTTGGCCGCCACGAACCATGGCGCGCCGCCTGTGGCTACACCGCAGTCACTGCGTGTGCCGCCCAGGCCAATGCCCTTGCGCTGGCCGATCGTATAGAACATCAGGCCAATATGCGTGCCGACCCGGCGCCCGTTCTCGTCTAGCATGGGCCCCGGCTCCCGGGGCAGGTAGCGGTTGAGGAACTCGCGGAACGGCCGCTCGCCGATAAAGCAGATGCCGGTCGAGTCCTTCTTGGCATGCACACCCAGGCCGGCTTCTTGCGCGATGCGTCTTACTTCGGGCTTGGTCAGGCCCGACAGCGGAAACAGCACCTTCGACAATTGCGCCTGGTTCAAACGGTGCAGGAAATAGCTCTGATCCTTGGCCGCATCGGTGGCGCGCACCAGCTCGAAACGACCGTCGCGCTCGCGTACCCCGGCATAGTGCCCGGTGGCGATGCGCCCGGCGCCGAGTTTCATGGCGTGCTCCAGAAACGCCTTGAACTTGATTTCGGCATTGCACAGCACGTCGGGATTGGGGGTGCGACCGGCCGCATACTCGCCAAGGAAATCGGCGAACACCCGATCCTTGTATTCGGCCGCGAAATTCACCGCCTCGAGCTCCACGCCGATCACCTCGGCCGCCGCCGCCGCATCGACCAGATCCTCGCGCGTCGAGCAATACTCGCCGTCGTCGTCGTCTTCCCAGTTTTTCATGAAAAGCCCGATCACCCGGTAGCCCTGGCGCTTGAGCAACAACGCGGCAACGGCCGAATCGACCCCGCCCGACATGCCCACCACCACCGTGCCCAGGCTCATCGTGCCGCCTTCAAATCCGACTCCGGGTCATAACCCGCCTGCCAGCGCTCCAGTGTGACCACCAGCGCCGGCTCACCCGGCTCGAAGAACCAGCTGTCGACGGCGAAGCGCTCCGCGCCCTGGGTTGCGACCAGGGTCGCGGTCCAGTGTTCGGCAAAAATCAGGAATGCGAAGCGGTGGCTGCGTGGGCCGACCGTGTGGAAACGCAAGGCTCCGGCGGATTCGAGCAGGCGCAGAAAGCGATCGGTATTGGTTGAATGGTCGATGCAATCCATGGCGCCATCGAGATGCCGCTCGTCCATGCTGTTGCGCGCGCGATCGCGCCAGATCGGTGACTGCAAGGCCGCCAGCGCATACATGCGCCCCACCGCCTGCGCCAGCAGCGAGCGCTCGGCAGCCGCATCGACAGCAGGTTCGAGCAGCGCCCGCAACGCCGCCAGATCGACATCGGCAAACACCACCCTGGCCTGCCGGTAGCAGCCGTAGTCGTAGCAAATTTCCAGTTCGGCAGCCGAAGCACACAGGCAGGCGGCCAGGGCCAGGCCCGCGAACGCCGCGCGCAAATTGTCGAGAACAGCGCAATTCATGACAAAAACCCGCCCCTGGCGAGGCTGTGATGTTTTTGGCAACGCTCGACAGGCTTCACGGCTACAGGGTCCGGATCAGGTCCAGCGGCATGCGCCGGCCGGCCAGATAATCATCGATGTTGATCAGCACCCAGGGGCTGCGAAAACGCCCGGTCGCCGCGGCGACCTCATCGCGCGTCATCCAGACAGTGCGCTCGATACCCACGTCAAGGCGAAGGCTGACATCGGGATCGCCGACCGATCCGGCAAACGAAAAGCGCATGAAGGTGCGTTCGCCTTCTGCCTGGCGCCATTGATAAACCCCGACCAGTGCCTGTGGCGTGAAGCGGCAAGTGGTCTCTTCGAGCACCTCGCGCTCGACCGCCTGCAACAGGGTTTCGCCATCCTCCAGATGGCCGGCCGGCTGGTTCAGGCGCAAACCATCCGCGGTGTTTTCTTCGATCAACAGGAATCGTCCGCCTCGTTCGGCGATTCCGGCGACGGTGACATTGGGCTTCCAGCGCATGGCGGTGGCGTTTCGCGTGAAAGCCGGATTTTACCCGGCGGCCAGTGCCGCCGGCAGCGGTCAATCAGCGCTTGGCGCCCGCCGCTTCCGCGCCCGCCTTGGCTCCCACCGGCTCAACGGTGATCGTGGTCGGCGCCGGGTTGGCCGGTTTGGGCAAACCGGCCAGCGGATCGGCAGCGGCGGCGCTGGTCGAGGGCAGGCCGCGCGGCCTGACCTCGCCACTTTTCTCGACAGCGGTTTTTTCGGCGCCACCCGGCTTCGGCGCTGCGCCATTCCTGCCTTCGGCGACAGCCGGCGCCTTGACCAAAGTCGGCGGCACGGCCTCGATCTTGTTTTCCCGCATGTAGTCGCTCATCTCCTTCCAGCCGGCGAAGACCTGCGCCTTGGGGCTGTCCGGATAGACCGCGAAGCAATCCTCCAGTGCGCGACCGGCATGACGGCAGGCACCGCCGACGGCCACCGCATCGGCTTCACGCGCCTTGCTGCCGTCGATTGTCGCGATCTGGTCGCAGGCCGACAGCAGCGGCAGCAGCGGCAGCAGCGGCAGGAGGACGAGCAGGAAGATGCGTGAGGGGATCATGGCTGGACGGAGAAAATCTGCCACGAAGGATAAGGCCCGGCCGGCGGCCTCGATTGCCTGAACAGAGGGCAGATGGCGTTGCTGTTTCGCGCCAGGCCCGCACCCGCACACGCCCTGCTATTCGACTTCGACCGCTCCACTCACGTTCACACTCAAGGTACTGGCACCGCCTTCGGCCGGTGGTGCCGCAGCCGCAGACACCGCGGCGTCGGCTGCCCCGCGCGCCTGCATCATCAGGCGCGGCGGCGGGCCTGCGAGCCCGCTGCCGAGATTGATGCGCTGTACCTTGAAGGAGCGCAAGCCGAGCGCCTTTTGCGCGATTTCGGCGCGCCCGCGAAACGCCGCGATGGCTTCGGCGATCAATTCGTTTTCGACCGCCCTGCGGGCCTCCGGCGATACCGAGAAGCTCACCCCACCCAACTGCATGGTGGCCTGCAGCTTGCCGATCAGCGCCGAGCCGGCCGCGAAATCGCGGCTTTCCAGGCGCAGCTCGGCACGTGCGCGCCAGCCCTGCAACTGATTGCTGCGCGGCGCGTAGACGGGGCTGGTCTGATTGTTGCCCGTGCGCACCTTGACGCTGGCAAATTCGCGCGCGATCTTCAGGGCCTCGGCCACGCTGCGGTTGATGGCAGCGGCCAGCACTGCCGGATTGGCATTGGTCTCCTCGACAAACAGCAGCGCTACCATCAGGTCATTGGGCACCTCGCGCTGCGCCTCGGCCTGCAGTTCCACCACGTTGTAGCGCTGCGGCGCGGTCTGCGCCCACAGTGGTGCCGCGCCCAGTACCGCGGCACACGCCAGCAGCGTGACCACGCGGCCAAGGATCGGTCTGGTCGACAAGCAGTATTCCGGCATACGCATCGTGAGCAAGCTTACAGGGAAGGGGACCAGCCGTTATACTCCAGCCCGTCGCTTTGTTGTATACGCTCATCGACCCTGTTTGGCTGACATCGGCACGCCGGTGCATGAGGGATTGTGCGGATGAGTCGAGCGGTCGACGCAACCCCGAAAACATGCCCCGGCCAGACACGGCCCATCCGTGCGTGGGGCGAGGAGCCTGAATTGAAGATCGGTATTCCGCGGGAAACCCGGCCCGGCGAAACACGTGTCGCCGCCACGCCCGAAACGGTGAAGAAGTATGTGGGCGCCAAACACAGCGTAATGGTCGAAGCCGGCGCCGGCGCCGGCGCGATGATCCCGGATGCCGATTTCGCCGCCGTCGGCGCGCAAATGGTCGATGCCGCCACCCTCTACGCCCAGGCCGAACTGCTGCTCAAGGTACGGCCGCCGCAGCCCGAGGAAATCGCGCACATGAAAGCCGGACAGGTGCTGGTGGGCACCCTCAATCGCTTCGACATGGCAGGTCTGGAGCTGCTGGCCAAACAGGGCGTGACCGCTTTCGCGCTCGAAGCCGCGCCGCGCATCACCCGTGCGCAGTCGCTCGACGTACTGTCTTCCCAGGCCAACCTGGGCGGCTATATCGCGGTGCTGACCGCGGCCACGCATTACCCCAAGGTGATGCCGATGTTCATGACCGCCGCGGGCACCATCAAGGCCGCGCGCGTGATCATCATGGGCGTCGGCGTCGCCGGCCTGCAGGCGATCGCCACCGCCAAGCGCCTGGGCGCGGTGGTCGAGGCCACCGACGTGCGCCCGGCCACCAAGGAGCAGGTCGAGTCGCTGGGCGCGAAATTCATCGACGTGCCGTTTGAAACCGACGAAGAACGCGAGATCGCCCAGGGTGTGGGCGGCTACGCGCGGCCGATGCCGGAGTCTTGGCTCAAGCGCCAGGCCACCCTGGTGGCCGAGCGCATCCGCCAGGCCGACATCGTGATCACCACCGCGTTGATTCCCGGCCGTCCGGCACCGGTGCTGGTGACGCAAGAAATGGTCATGAGCATGAAGTCGGGCTCGGTGATCGTCGACATGGCCGCCGAGCAGGGCGGCAACTGCCCGCTGACCGAGAAAGACCAGGTGGTGGTCAGGCACGGCGTGACACTCATCGGCCACACCAATTTTCCGGCGCTGGTGCCGGCCGATGCCTCGGCCCTGTTCGCCCGCAACGTGCAAGACTTCCTCAAGCTGATCATCGACCAGGAAGCCAATCTGGCGATCAACAAGGAAGACGAAATCGTCGCCGCCTGCCTCCTGGCCGAAGCCGGCCAGGTGATCAGGAAATAACGCCAAGGAAAAGACTCATGGAAGCAATCAGCCCCACCGTCGTCAACCTCATCATCTTCGTGCTGGCCATCTATGTCGGCTATCACGTGGTGTGGACCGTCACCCCGGCCTTGCACACCCCGCTGATGGCGCTCACCAATGCGCTGTCGGCGGTGATCATCGTCGGCGCCATGCTGGCCGCGGCACTCACCACAAGCGACCTGTCGCGCTGGATGGGCACCGCCGCGGTGGCCTTGGCCGCGGTCAACGTGTTCGGCGGGTTTTTGGTGACGCGGCGCATGCTGGAGATGTTCAAGAAGAAAGACAAGGCCGCCCGCCCGGAGGCGCGCAAATGAGCATCAACGTCGTCACCCTCCTTTATCTGGTTGCCTCGGTGTGCTTCATCCAGGCCTTGAAGGGCCTGTCGCATCCCACCAGCGCGCGCGCCGGCAACGTCTTCGGCATGGTCGGCATGGCCGTGGCAGTGTTCACCACTGCAGCGCTCATCGTCAAGCTGGCAGACACCAGGGCCGCCGGCATGGTTTATGTGTTTGGCGGCCTCTTGGTCGGGGGGGGCGCCGGCGCCATCATGGCCAAGCGGGTCGAAATGACCAAGATGCCGGAACTGGTTGCCTTCATGCACTCGATGATCGGCCTGGCTGCGGTATGCATCGCGGTGGCCGTGGTGGCCGAACCGGCGGCCTTCGGCATCGCTCCTGCCGGCCAGCTGATGCCTTATGGCAACCGCCTCGAGTTGTTCATCGGCACCTTCGTAGGCGCGATCACCTTCTCAGGCTCGGTGATCGCCTTCGGCAAGCTCTCCGGCAAGTACAAGTTCCGCCTGTTTCAGGGCGCACCGGTGATGTTCGCAGGCCAGCATGCCCTGAACGCGGTGCTGGGCCTGGCCATGCTGGGCTTCGGTCTGTGGTTCACCTACGACCAGAGCTGGACGCCCTTCATCATCATGACCGCGATCGCCTTCGTGCTGGGGGTTTTGATCATTATCCCGATCGGCGGCGCCGACATGCCGGTGGTGGTGTCGATGCTCAACTCCTACTCCGGCTGGGCGGCGGCCGGCATCGGCTTCTCGCTCAACAACTCGATGCTGATCGTCGCCGGGTCGCTGGTCGGTTCCTCCGGTGCGATCCTTTCCTACATCATGTGCAAGGCGATGAACCGCTCGTTCATCAACGTGATCCTGGGCGGCTTCGGACAGGAAGCCGGGGTGGCCGCGGGCAAGCAGGAACAGCGCCCGGTCAAGAGCGGCGCGGCCGACGATGCCGCCTTCATGATGAGCAATGCCGAAACCGTGGTGATCGTGCCCGGCTACGGCCTGGCGGTGTCGCGCGCCCAGCATGCCTTGAAGGAACTGGCACACAAGCTGGGCGAAAAGGGCGTGCAGGTGCGTTATGCCATCCATCCGGTGGCCGGGCGCATGCCCGGCCACATGAACGTGCTGCTGGCCGAAGCCGAAATTCCCTACGACCAGGTGTTCGAGATGGAAGACATCAACCCCGACCTGCGCCAGACCGATGTCGTGCTGGTCTTGGGCGCCAACGACGTGGTCAACCCGGCGGCCAAGATACCGGGCAGCGCGATTTTCGGCATGCCCATCATCGAGGCCAGCCAGGCGCGCACGGTGATCGTCAACAAGCGCTCGATGGCCTCCGGCTACGCCGGCCTGGACAACGAACTGTTCTACATGGACAAGACCATGATGGTGTTCGGCGATGCCAAAAAATGTCTGGAGGACATGGTCAAGGCGCTCGACGCGCTGTAGCCGGTTCAACAGCGATATCGAAAGGCCCGCGTTTGTCGGGCCTTTTTTTCGTCCGTTTGCAATGCGCAGCTTCGCGAGCGTCCGCGCCGCCCGAACTGCACCCGCGGCGCGTGCGTCAACGCACGCAATTCCGACGCTTTTCCCGTTCAAATCCCGCGATGGACCGCGCCCCGGCAGTGCCACCATCGGGGCGTTACATACCGCCAGGCTTTGGCGATATGTTCGTCACAACACCAAAATGGCGGCACAGCCCACAAAACCTCCATGAATGCAGTGTCCAATTGCAGACCGCACCAGCAACGGTCTTCCGATAACCGTCGTCGGTCGAGCACAACTCGCCTTGACGCGCACGGCCGCGCTTGGCGCTACCCTGTCGGTCGGTCGATAGCATCATGACCGCATTCGTCGAATCAGCCAGGCCCGCCCTTCGCGCAAATGATTCGCCCCCGGCGGAGCCGCGCGAGCCCGCCGGCGGTCTGGTGCTGCGCCTGCAGGCAGCGATCTTGTCGCATCCGCGCCTGGCGGACGCAGCCACCGCCTTCGCTTCCGGCTTAGCCGAAGCAATGCGCTGCGAACGCGTGAGCATGGGGCTCACCCGGCACGGTTCGGTGCGCTTGCTGGCGCTATCGAGTGGTCGCACGGTCGAATCGCGCAGCGACGCCGGACGCGCCCTGGCGGCGGTAATGAACGAAGCCTTCGACCAGAAGGCGACCCTCTGCTTTCCGCCGCCGGCTGCGGCAATGCCGCTCATCACCCAGTTACACCAGCGCCTGCTCGCCGGCAGCGGCGCCGCCGGCATCCTTTCGATTCCCCTGATGAATCTGGGCCGCATCGTCGGCATCGTCACCCTGGAACGCAGCGCCGGCACCTTCGCCGACTGGGAGGTCGCGCTGGCCGAAGATGCGGCCTGCTTCGCCGGCCCGCTGATCGAACTCAAGCGCGATGCGGAAGAACCCTGGTTCGTCCGCCTGGGCGGCGCCTTGCGCGCACGACTCGCCGTGGTAACCGCGCCCGGCCATGGGCTCGCCAAGCTGGCCTTCTGGACCGCCGTAGCCCTCATGGCCGCCGCCACCCTGGTGCCTCTGCCCTATCGGGTCAGCGCCCCGGCGCGCCTGGAAGGCTCGGTGCAGCGCGCGATCGTGGCGCCTGCCGACGGCTTCCTGCGCCAGGCCAACGTGCGCGCCGGCGACCGCGTGCGCGCCGGCCAGGTGCTCGCCGAACTGGCCGGCGAAGACCTGGCGCTGGAGCGGCAACGCCGCGAAAGCGAACTGCGCCAGCACGAAAACGCCTACCGCGGCGCACTCGCGCGCGCCGATCGGGCGCAGATGGTGATTCATCAAGCCAAGGCCGGTGAGGCGCAGGCGCTGCTCGCATTGATCGAGGTGCAGATCGAGCGCGCCCAGATCACCGCGCCGTTCGACGGCGTGGTCATCAAAGGCGACCTGACCCAGAACCTCGGCGCGCCGGTGCAGCGTGGCGAGGTGCTCCTGACGATCGCGCCTTCCGAGCGCTTTCGCCTGATCGTCGAGGTCGACGAAGCCGACATCGGCGCAATCGAAGCGGGTCAGGCCGGCCGTCTCGCACTGGCGGCGCGCCCAGACCAGACCATGGGCCTTACGGTGCGGCGCATCGTGCCGGTGGCCACCGCGGCGGACGCGCGCAACTATTTCGAGGTCGAGGCCGAACTCGACGCCACCGGCCAGCCGCTGCGCCCGGGGCTGCGCGGGGTGGCCAAGATCGATGCCGGCCAACGCAGCGCGCTGTGGATGCTGACCCATCGCGCTGTGGCCTGGCTCGCCCTCGCGCTCTGGTCGATCGCACCCTGACCATGGGCGAAGCCATTCTGAGCAACACATGGTACCGCGTAGCCGACCTGCGCGCACGCTTGGCGCCCGCTGCCGGAATCGCGCGCCAGTGCGTGCGCGAACGCATCTGGCATGTGCTCACCGAGAGCGGCTCCGGACGCCAGGTGCGCCTGAACGAGACCGCCTATGCCTTCGTCGGCCGCTGCGACGGCAAGCGCAGCGTCGACGCGATATGGCGCCTGCTGCTCGCGCGCATGGGCGACGATGCGCCCACCCAGGACGACATCCTCGGCCTGTTGTCGCAGTTGCACGCGGCCGGGGTGGTGCAATTCGACAGCACCCCGAATCTTGCCAGCCTGTTCACGCGGCGTGATCAGGAAAGCCGCCAGCGCCAGCGCGCCTGGGTCAACCCGCTGGCCGCGCGCCTGCGCCTGTTCGACCCGACCAGCCTTGTCGAGCGTGCCTATCCGCGCCTGCGCGCACTGTTCGGACCGGCGGCGCTGTTGCTGTGGGGCTTAACCGTGGCCCTGGCCCTGCTCGCATGCGCGGTCAACTTCGGCGCCTTGCGCACCGAGGCGGCCGCCCATCTCGGCACGCCGCGCACGGTGCTGCTGTTCTGGCTGTGCTACCCGCCCATCAAGGCGCTGCACGAGTTCGGCCACGCGCTGACCTTGCGCCACTTCGGCGGCACGGTGCCGGAGGCCGGCATCACGCTGCTCTTCTTCACCCCGGCCCCGTATGTCGATGCGACCGCCGCCGCCGCCCTGCCAAGCCGCTGGCAGCGCGCCGCCGTCGCTGCGGCCGGCATCATGGTCGAGCTTTTTGTGGCCGCCGTTGCAGCGCTGGTGTGGGTCGCAGTCGAGCCCGGGCTGGTGCGCGACCTGGCCCTGGTGACGCTCGTCATCGGCAGCGTCTCGACTGTCCTCATCAACGGCAACCCGCTGTTGCGCTTCGACGGCTATTACATCCTCACCGACGCCCTCGACCTGCCCAACCTGGCGTTGCGCAGCGGCGCCTGGTGGCACGCGCTGCTGCGCCGGCTTCTTCTGGGAACCGAGCACCTGCCGGGCGCGGCGCTGGCCCCCGGCGAGCGCAAGTACCTGATGCTGTACGCGCCGGCTTCCTGGGCATGGCGGGTGATGCTGCTCCTGACCCTGACCCTGTGGGTGGGCGAAAAATCCTGGTTGCTGGGCTGGATCATCGGCAGCGGCGCGCTGCTGTGGCTGGCGGTGCGGCCGGGCGGCATCCTGCTGGGCCTGTTCGACGCGGCGCTGCCTGCGGCGACGCGCCGGCGCGCCGCCGCATGGCTGCTCGGCGCAGGCGCGCTCGCCGCCCTGGTGCTGTTCGTGCTGCCGGTACCCAGTTCGCTTACGGCCCAGGGTGTGGTGTGGCCGCCGGAAGACGCCCAGGTGCGCTCGCAGACCGCCGGCTTCGTCGCCGCCCTGGCGGCACGACACGGCGCGCTCGTCGCGCCCGGCGACGTGCTCCTCAACCTGAGCGAGGATGCCATCGGCGCAGAACGCGAACGCCTGCAAAGCCGGTTGGCGGGCTTCCAGGCGCGCCAGTATGTCGCGCTCTTGCGCGACCCCTTGCAGGCGAGCAACCTGGCCATCGACATCGGCCGCACCGAAGCCGAACTGGCGCGCGCCGACCAGCAGTTGGCGCAACTGGCGGTGCGCGCACAGGTCGGCGGCCGCCTGGTGTTGCCGCACGCCGACGACCTGCCGGGCAGCTACGCGCCGCGCGGCGCGCTGCTCGGCTACATCCTCACGCCGGGCCCGGCCAATGTGCGCGCGGTCCTGCCCGAAGAGGACGCGCTTTTGGTGCGCAACCGCGTGCGCCGGGTCGAGGTGCGTCTTGTCGAAGCGCAGCGCCAGGTGCTGCCGGCCACGCTGACGCGCGAGATGCCGGCCGCCACCCGCGCCCTGCCGGCCGCCGCGTTAGGCGAGCGCGCCGGCGGGCGCTTCGCCACCGACCCGGCCGACAAGGACGGCATGCGCAGCGTCGATCCGGTGTACCTGGTCGACGTCGCCGTGCCGGGCCGCTTGCCCGAGCGCATCGGCAGCCGTGCCTGGGTGCGCTTCGACCTCGGATTCGAGCCGATCGGCACGCAGGCCCTGCGCCGCCTGCGCCAACTGCTGCTCAAGCACTTCAACCCGGTCGGCCAGGCCTGAGCGCCAGGCGCCGCCCGGAACATTGCGCACGCCCGATGCATACCGCGATCAACTTTCCAGTCCCCGGCATCGTCTGGGGCAGCTATCCAGAGCGCCCCGCAGCCGGCGCCGACGCCGGCAGCGGCGCGCGCCTGGCCGCCGGTGGGCGGGCGCTCGGCGCGCCGCTCGCCGGCCTGCGCCTGGCCCGCTATGCGCGCTTTGCCGAGCGGGTGCAGGCGCGCGACAGCGCCGGCACGGCCCCCGCGTTGCCTGCGCTGCGCGCCGCGCTGGCGCGCGCAGGCCTGACCGACGCGGTTTGCACGGACGTCTTCTCGCGGGCGCTAGAAGCCTGCGAAAACCATCTCGGCTATCGCCCCCATGCCAGCCAGATCATCGCCGCACGCGCCTTGCTGGACAAACGGCTGGCCGAGGTGGCCACCGGTGAAGGCAAGACCATGGCCATCGCCCTGGCCGCCGCGACCGCGGCAATGGCCGGCGCGCCGGTGCATGTGATCACCGCCAACGACTACCTGGCAGCGCGCGACGCCGCCGCCCTGGCCGGTTTCTATGCCGCCTTCGGCCTCTCCACGGGCGCGATCACCCAGCCGATGGCCACCGACGCGCGGCGCGCGGCCTACCGCGCCGACATCGTCTACTGCACCGCGAAGGAACTGGTGTTCGACTACCTGCGCGACAGCCTTGCCAACCCGCGCGCCGCAAGCGATCTGGCAGAACGTGCGCGGCGCCTGGGCGGCAGCACGCCCCAGGCCCAGCCGAGCCTGTTGCGCGGCCTGTGCGTGGCCATCGTCGACGAAGCCGACACCGTGCTGATCGATGAGGCGCGCGTGCCGCTGGTGCTGTCACGCGCAGCCGGAAACGAAGGCGAAACCGCACTGCCGACCGGCGCCCTGGAATTGGCAGCGAGCCTGGCCTGCGGCATCGATTTCACCCTCGACTTGGCCGCCCGCCGCGTGACCCTTTGCACGCGCGGCGAAGAGCGGGTGGCCGCATGGCCCGGCGGCGGTGCCAACCGACGCCATCGCGAAGACTGCGTGGGCCTGGCGCTGGCCGCCCTGCACCTGTACCAGCGCGATCGCGACTACGTGGTGCAAGACGGAGCCGTGCTGATCGTCGACGACTCCACCGGCCGCGGCGCGCCCGGGCGGGCCTGGTCGCGCGGCCTGCATCAGCTGATCGAACAGAAGGAAGGCTCTGCGCCCAGCGCGCGCGGCCGGACCGTGGCGCAAATCACCTACCAGCGCTTTTTCGGGCGCTACCTGCACCTCTCCGGCGTGAGCGGCACCCTGGCCGGATGCGCGGGCGAAATGGGCGCGATCTACGGCCTGGCGCTGGTGCGGGTACCGCCGCACGCGCCGCCGCAACGCCAGCGCCTGCAAGCGAGCCTGTACAGCGACGACGCCGCCCTGTTCGGCGCGGTCGCGCGGCGCTGCGCCGAAGTGAGTGCGCAGGGCCGCCCGGTGCTGGTGGGCACCGCCACGGTCGCCGAATCCGAACACCTGTCGCGCCTGCTCGACGGCGCCGGGATCGCGCATGCCCTGCTCAACGCGCGCCAGGACGGCGCCGAGGCCGCCATCGTCGCGCAGGCCGGGGGCGCCGGGCGCGTCACGGTCGCCACCAGCATGGCCGGGCGCGGCACCCACATCGAACTCGGGCCCGGCGTCGCCGCGCGCGGCGGCCTGCACGTGATCCTGTGCCAGCACAACGCTGCGCGCCGCATCGACCGCCAGTTCATCGGCCGCGCGGCACGCCGCGGCGAACCCGGCAGCTTCGAGGTCATGCTCTCCCTTACCGCGCCGCTGATCGATCGCGCGCTGCCGCGCGCGTGGCGCGAAGCCGCCTGCCGCCTGGCCGACCGCGCGCCGCTCGCGGCGCGCATCGCCGTCGCCATCCCGCAGATATTCGAGGAAATCTCGCAATCCCGCCAACGCAGAACCCTGTGTCGCGCCGACGCCCGCGCCGAACGCGATCTCGCCTTTTCCGGAGGTTACACACCATGAACCAACGCATCCGCCTTGCCGTCCTCGCGATCGCCTGCGCCGTGGCCTATGCCAAAACCGCGCCCGCCGCGCAACCCCTGGGCTGCCTGATCGAACCGTTCCAGGTAGCCGACGTCGGCAGCCCGGTGATCGGCGTGATCGAGTCGCTGCGCGCCGAGCGCGGCGACCATGTGCGCAAAGGACAACCCCTTGCGGTGCTGCGCACCGACGTCGAGCGCGCACAGTTGGGCATCGCCTTGAGCAAGGCGCAGGCAGTCGCCGAACTCAAGGCCGCCGAGGCCAACGCCGTGCTCACGCGCCAGAAGCTGGTGCGCGCCGAAGACCTGGTAGCACGCCAGTTCATCGCCGCGCAGGCGCTCGACCAGGCCCGCGCCGAAGCGCACATCGCCGACGAGCGGGTGCTGCAGGCGCGCGAACAGAAACGCACTTCCGAGCGCGAACTCGAACTGGCCCAGGCGCAGGTGGGCCTGCGCACCATCCGCGCCCCCAGCGACGGCGTGATCGCCGACCGCTACCTCTCGGTGGGCGAACGGGTCGAGGAAAAGCCGCTGTTCCGGGTCGCGATGGTCGATCCGCTGCGGGTCGAGGTGGTGCTGCCGGCACAGATGTTCGGCACCATCAAGAACGGCGCGTCGATCAGCGTCACCCCGGAATTCCCCGGAGCCGGCGTGCGCGAAGCCCGTGTGGTGCTGGTGGACAAGCTGATCGACGGCGCCAGCAATACCTACCGCGTGCGCCTGGCCTTGCCCAATCCGGACGGCAGCCTGCCGGCCGGGCTGCGCTGCAAGGCCCATCTGGGCACCGACGTTCCGGCCGCGCAGCGTGCGCCGGGCGCGCCCAAAGACAGCATCAAGCGCGTCAACGACAGCGGCGCCGCCCCCGCGCCAGAACCGCGCAAGCCGCGCGCGCCGGCCGAAGGACAGCGGCTGCGCATCGACGCCACCGGTCCGCTGGTGCGCGCGCGCCTGCAGGGCTGAGCCAGACTCCGCCCCGCAACCTCACCTGCAAAGCGCACTCCCCCGCCATGTGGTGGTTCCGAAAACGCCCGCGCCGTTCGATCGAGCGCCCGCTCATGGAGCCGCTCGAGCCGCGCATCCTGTATTCGGCCGACCTGACGGCCGGACTGATGCCGGTTGCGACGCCGGTCGAGAGCCCCGAACAACGCTTGCTCGATCCGAACGGCGGCTTTGTCGACCCGGCGACCAACGCGGCAAGCGTTGTCGCCAACACCCACACGTCGCTGCGTGAACTGTTGTTCATCGACGCCGGTGTCGCCAATCGCGCGGCGCTGATTGATGCTCTGACGCGCGAACAAGCCCAAGGGCGCGCGATCGAAATCATCGAGATCGGCGCCGGCGAAGACGGCATCGCGCGCATCGGCCAGGTGCTGGCAGGGCGCAGCGGCATCGACGCGGTGCACCTGCTTTCGCATGGCGGCGCCGGCGAGATCCGTTTGGGCAACGTCACGCTCGACCAAACGACTCTGGCGCAACGCGGCGGCGAGATCGCCGCCTGGAGCGCAGCGCTTGCCGCCAACGCCGACCTCCTGATCTACGGCTGCGACGTCGCCGCCGGCAGCGCGGGCGAGAAGCTGGTAGGCGACCTTGCCGCGTTGACCGGCGCCGACGTGGCCGCCAGCACCGATGCCACCGGCAGTGCATTGCTCGGCGGCAACTGGGTTCTGGAGCAAGCGAGCGGCCCGATCGAGGCGACCGTCGCCGTCGATTCCGCGACGCAACAGGCCTGGGTCGGCTTGCTCGGCATCGAGTTCCAGGTCAATACCACCACAAGCAACGACCAGACGACCGCGGCGCTGAACCGCGGCAGCCAGCAGGCCGTGGCGCTGGATGCAGCCGGCAATTTCGTGGTCGTATGGAGTAGCCAGAACCAGGATGGCAACCGCGACGGCGTCTACGCGCGTCGCTTTGCCGCCAATGGCACGCCACTGACCGGCGAGGTTCTGGTCAACACCACCACGGCCGGCGCACAGAACCAGGCACGCGTGGCATCCGACACGGCCGGCAACTTCGTCGTCACCTGGACCAGCGACGGCCAGGACGGCAACCAGACCGGCGTCTACGCGCGCCGCTTTGCCGCCAATGGCACGGCGCTGACCGGCGAGATCGCGGTGAACACCACCACCACCGGCGCCCAGGCCAACTCGGTCATCGGCATGAACCGCAGCACCGGCGCCTTTGTCGTGGCATGGCAAGGGCAGGGTTCGGGCGACAGCGCCGGCATCTTCTTTCGCCGCTTCTCCGCCAATGGCGGCGCGATCGATGCGACCGAGCTTGGCGCCAATACCGCCGATGCGGGCAACGAGCAAAATCCCGCGGTGGCGATGGACTCGACCGGCGCTTTCGTGATCGCGTTCGACGTCAACAACCACACCTACTTCCAGCGTTTCAATGCGGGCGGCATCGCGCAGGGCGGCCTCACGCAGGTGGACACGCCTTTGAGCAGCAACGGCGGCGCCGCCATCGCCATGGATGCGGCCGGCAACTTCACCATCGTCTACCGGGAGAACAGCGCGCTGGTACCGGGGGTGTGGGGGCGTGGCTTCAACGCCGACGGAACGCAGAGCTACTTCTTTTTCTATGTTGACAGCGGCGACGCGACCAGCCCATCGATCGCGATGGCAGACGATGGCAGATTCATCGTCACCTACGAAAAGACCGGTTCCGACAATTTGGATGTACGGGTACGCAAGTTCGCCGCAAACGGCAGCCCCGAGGCCGCCGCTTTCAGCGTCCACCAATACGTAACGAGCGACCAGCAACAGGCTTCGATCGCGCTGCGCGACATGGACAATTTCGTCGTGGTCTGGAGCGGCAAGAGCGCCGCCGACAGCAACGGCGTGGTCGCGAAGGTATTCGAAGCGAATCTGGCACCCACGGCAACCAGCCTCAGTTCCGCGGAGACCTATGCCGAAGACACACCTCTGAACCTTGCCGACATTGTCGTGACCGACCTCGACAGCGGAAGCGTCACGGTAACCCTGAGCCTGTCCGATGTCGCTGCCGGCAGCCTGAATACCGGAACTGCAGGCACGGTGACTTCGACCTATGTTCCCGGCACGGGCGTCTGGCGCGCCAATGGACCCATCGCCGGCGTCAATTCCTTGCTGGCCGGGCTGATCTTTACCCCCGGCCTCAACTACAACAGCGGCTTCAGCATCGCCTCCAGCGTCAGCGACGGCGTCGCGCCAGCATTGACCGGCAGCAAGGCAATGACCGGCACCGCAATCAACGATGCGCCCGTCGGCACCAGCAAGACGGTGACGACCAACGAAGACACCGCGTACACCTTTAGCGTGGCCGACTTCGGCTTCACCGATCCGAACGACGCCCCGGCCAATACGCTGGCCAACGTCAAGGTCACCACCCTGCCGGGCGCCGGCAGCCTGACGCTTTCGGGTGCGGCGGTGGCGGCCGGGCAATTCGTCTCGGCGGCCAACATCGGCGCCGGCAACCTGCGCTTCACCCCGGCGGCCAACGCCGGCGGCACCGGCTATGCCGCGTTCACGTTCCAGGTGCAGGACAACGGCGGCGTCACGGGCGGCGGTGTGGATCTCGACGTCACGGCGCGCTCCATGACGGTCAACGTCACCGCGCTCAACGATGCGCCCGTCGGCACCAGCAAGACGGTGACGACCAACGAAGACACGGCCTACACGTTTACGGTCGCCGACTTCGGCTTCACCGATCCGAACGACACCCCGGCCAACACGCTGGCCAGCGTCAAGGTCACAACATTGCCGGGCGCCGGCACGCTCAAGAACAACGGCGTCAACGTGACCACCGGCCAGGTCGTGAGCCGGACCGACATCAATACCGGCAAGCTCGTCTTTACCCCGCTAGCCAACGCCAACGGCGCCGGCTACGCCAGCTTCACTTTCCAGGTAAGCGACAACGGCGGCACCGCCGACGGCGGAGTCAACCTCGACGCGACACCGAGAACAATGACCGTCAACGTCACCGCGGTCAACGACGCACCGACTTCGAGCCTGCCATCGGCCCAGAACATCGCCAGCAACAACCCGTTGGTGTTTTCAGCACTGGGCGGGAATCCGGTTTCGGTCGCCGACATCGACGCCGGCACCAGCCCGGTGCAGATCGCACTGACGGCGGCGAACGGGGTACTTACCTTGAACGGGACAGCCGGGTTGACATTTTCGATCGGGACCGGTTCGGGGGATTCGAGCATGACCCTCACCGGTACCGTCGCCAATATCGACGCAGCGCTCAACGGCCTGCGCTTCGATCCCACATTTGGCTTTTCGGGCAGTACCACGTTCACGGTTGGCACCAACGATCTTGGCAATACCGGCGTCGGCGGACCCGCGAGCAACGCCGGATCTGTCATCATCAACGTCTCCTTTGTCAATACCGCGCCTGTTCTGTCGGGCGCGAACAACCTGGCTCCGACGCTGGAAGACCTGGCGTCCGACTCCGGTACCGCCGTCACGGCCCTGCTCCTTGGCCAAGTCAGCGATCCGGACCCGGGTGCGTTCAAAGGCATCGCCGTGACGGCCGTCGACAATTCCAACGGTGCATGGCAATACAGCATCGACAACGGGGGCGCCTGGAACGCCTTCGGCAGCCCCGCTACCGGCGCAGCACGCCTGCTGGCCGCCGACGCCAATACGTTCATACGCTTCCAGGCGAACGCGAACTGGAACGGCACGGTAGCAAGCGGCCTGACTTTCCGCGCCTGGGATCAGACTTCGGGAGCCGCAGGCAATGTAGCCGACACCACCGTCAACGGCGGCGCCAGTGCGTTCAGTGCCGCGCTGGCCAGTGCCGACGTCGTAGTCGGCGGCGTCAATGACGCGCCCGTCAGCGCCGACGGCAGCGTGACGACCCTGGAGGACGCGGCCTACACCTTCAGCTTCGCGGACTTCGGCTTCACCGATCCGGCCGATGCGCCGGCCAATGCGCTCACAGCGGTGAAGATCGTAAGCCTGGCCAGCGCCGGCGTACTTGCCAACAACGGTGCGGCGGTGGCCGCGGGCCAGTTCATCAGCGCCACAGACATCGCGTTGGGCAGGTTGGTCTTCACCCCGGTGGCCAACGCCAACGGCGCCGGCTACGCCGCCTTCACCTTCCAGGTCCAGGACGACGGCGGCACCAGCAGTAGTGGTATCGATCTCGACACCCTCGCCCGCACCATGAACATCGATGTCACGCCAGTCAACGACGCGCCCATCGGCACCAGCACGACGTTGATGACTCTCGAAGATGCGGCCTACACCTTCAGCGTCGCGGACTTCAGCTTCACCGGGGTCGATGCGCCAGCCAATGCGCTCGCCGCGGTGAAGATCGCCGCCCTGCCGGGCACGGGGTCGCTCACCAACAACGGCGCGGCGGTGGCCGCCGGCCAGTTCATCAGTGCCGCCGATATCGCGCTAGGCAGGTTGGTCTTTACTCCAGTGGCCAATGCCAACGGCGCCGCCTACGCCGCCTTCACCTTCCAGGTCCGGGACGACGGCGGCACCAGCAGCGGTGGGGTCGATCTCGATACTGTCGCCCGCACCATGAGCATCGATGTCACGCCAGTCAACGACGCGCCCACCGGCGCCAGCACGACGGTAACGACTCTCGAAGACGCGGCCTACACCTTCAGCGTCGCGGACTTCGGCTTCACCGATCCGGCCGATGCGCCGGCCAATGCGCTCGCCGCAGTGAAGTTCACCACCCTGCCGGGCACGGGGTCGCTCACCAACAACGGCGCAGCGGTGGCTGCCGGCCAGTTCGTCTCGGCCGCCGATATCGCGCTGGGCAGATTGGTCTTCGCCCCTGCGGCCAATGCCAACGGCGCCGCCTACGCCGCCTTCACCTTCCAGGTCAAAGACGACGGCGGCACCGGCAACGGCGGCGTCGATGTCGACGCCATTGCCCGCACCTTGACCATCGACGTCACCGCGGTCAACGATGCGCCCGTCGGCGCCGACAGCAACGTAAGCACGCAAACCGGCGCCACCTTCACGTTCGCGACCACCAGTTTCAGTTTCACCGACCCGCTCGACGCACCGGCAAACATGCTCGCCGCAGTCGATATCGTAAGCCTGCCGGCAAGCGGCAGCCTTTCCCTCGACGGTGCACCGGTGGCGCCCGGCCAGATTGTGACGACGGCGGACATCGGCGCCGGCAAACTCAGGTTAACGGTAGCCGGCGCGGGAAGTGCGGCCTTTTTGTTCCTGGTGCGGGACAGCGGCGGCACCGCCAACGGTGGTGCCGATACCGACCCGGCGCAACACACGATGACTGTGACGGTAGCAACGGCAGTTGCGCCGGTGGTTGCGCCGGCGGCGCCGATGTCCACCGGCGCCCAGGCAGGCGGCGCGTCGGCAGCGGACTCGGCGCCGGTAGCCGCGCTCATCGCGCCGGCCGCGCCGGTGCCGGCCGCCGCGAACACGACCGCGATCCCTGCGGCCGTGCCCGCCGCCGCCTCCAGACCTGCAGGCACGTCCGCGCCGGCAAACGTTGCGGGCTCCGACTCCGGTGCCCCCGAGACCGTCTTCACACGGCCCACGCAGGTCGCGGCGCCGGTCGGCAACAGCAGCGGACCCGAGACGGAAGCCCGCACCGTGCGCGTGTCGTTCGGCGCGCCGCGCGGCGCGACACTCGACCCGCAGGCCGTTCTGTTCGACGCCGGCGGCCTCGGCTTCGCAAGCAGGGTGGCAGCCGGCAATGCGCAGATCGAACAATTCCTGACCTCGATGCGCGCACCGGGCTTTATCGATGAACTGGACCGGCTGCGCGAGCAATCGCGCCATGAATTCGACCTCGAGCACACCATTGCCTTGAGCGCCACCGGCGTGACCTTCGGTTTGTCCGTCGCATACGTGTTCTGGATGATCCGCAGCGGCGTGCTGATGGGCAGCCTCCTGTCGGCGCTGCCGGCCTGGCGCGTGCTCGACCCCTTGCCGGTGTTGTCGCGCCCCGGCGGCACTGCCGGGGACGACGATGGCGAACCGGACGACGACAGCGCAGCGGCGCCCGAAAACGATGTCGCTGACCCGGTGCGCATACTGAGGGGATATTGATGAACCGGATATGCGCATTTTCAGGAGTAGCGGTTCGCGAAACTGCGCGATCGCGCACGCAGAGCAGCATGCATGGCGGGAGCGCAGGGCAATGAGATTTTTCAGCACCAAGACCTACATCGCACTGGGACTGGTCTCGATTGTCAGCAGCAGCCTCCTGGCTGCTTCCTTCTTCGGACTGATTCCGGATCGCGTCGCCGCCGCGCGCGAAGGCCGGGTGGCGCTGGCCGAGGCGGTCGCGGCCAGCAGCACGGCGCTCCTTTCGGGCGACGATCCGCGTCGGCTCGACACCGTGCTGCGCTTCGTGATGAAGCGCAACGCGGAAATCGAATCCATCGGCGTACGCAAACTCGACGGCACGCTGATGATGGGGATAGCCGACCATGCACGCACCTGGACTACGATGGAGGCGGTGCAGGTGGCCGATGCGCAGGTGCAGGTGCCGGTATGGGCCGGGCAGGAGCGCTGGGGGCAGGTTGAATTCCGCTTTCGCCCGCTCACCGCGAGCGGGCTGGCCGGTGTGCTGGAACTGCCGTGGCTGCGCCTGGCGCTGGCGTGCGCGCTGCTTTGCTTCGTCGGTTTTCATCTTTATCTGGGGCGTGTGCTCAAAAGCCTCGACCCTTCACAGGCGATTCCCGGCCGCGTACGCGCGGCGTTCGACAGCCTGACCGAAGGTTTGCTTGTGATCGACCAGGAGCGCAATATCGTGCTGGCCAATGAAGCGCTGACCCGGCTTCTGGGCAAGAGCCATGAGCAGTTGATGGGCAGCCCGGCGGCGCAGATCGCCTGGCGCGACCAGGCGGGAGCACCTGTGGCAGCGCAAACCCTGCCCTGGAACCACGCGCTTGAGACCGGCCTGGTACAGCGCGACGGCCGCGTCGTTCTGACCGACACCATGGGTCTTGATCGCAGCTTCGTTGTCAACTGCTCGCCGGTGCTGGGAACCCAGGGCAAACCCGGCGGTGTCCTGATCAGTCTGGAGGACGTCACGCTGTTCGAAGCCAACAAGGTGGAACTCAAGTCCGCCCGCGACGAGGCCGACGCCGCCAACCGCGCCAAGAGCGAGTTCCTGGCCAACATGAGCCACGAGATCCGCACCCCGATGAATGCGATCCTGGGCTTCACCGAACTGCTAAAGCGCGGCTACAGCAAGGGGGAGCGCGAGTCCGCGCGCTATCTCGACACCATCCATGCCAGCGGCCGCCACCTGCTCGATCTGATCAACGACATCCTCGACCTCTCCAAGGTGGAGGCGGGGCGACTGGAAGTCGAAGCGGTGGCGTGCGCGCCGCACGCGATCGTGCGCCAGGCGATGTATGCGCTGGAGGTCAAGGCCCAGGAAAAAGGCATCAGCCTGACTTTCGAGATGCGCCGGCCGGTCCCGGCTTGCGTGCAGTCGGATCCGGCGCGGCTGCGCCAGATTCTCCTCAACCTGCTGTCCAACGCCATCAAGTTCACCCAGCAAGGCGCGGTGCGCGTGGTGCTGGACCATGCAGGCGCGGGAACCGGCGCGCGCTACCTGATCGAGGTGCATGACAGCGGTATCGGCGTGGCGGCGGACCAGCTCGAAAGCCTGTTCGACCCCTTCACCCAGGCCGACTCGTCGATCACCCGGCGCTTCGGCGGCACCGGCCTGGGGCTCACCATCAGTCGCAAGTTCGCGCGTGCGCTGGGCGGCGATATCGTCGCCACAAGCCGCCTGGGTGAAGGCAGCGTATTCACCCTGAGCTTCGACGCAGGTCAGATCGGCAACACCCGCCTGTTGACGCCGGCGGACCTCGATGCGGTCGACCAGGAGCAGACAGCGTCCGGCCGGCAGCGCTGGCGCATACCGCCCTCGCGCGTGCTGGTGGTCGACGACGGTCCCGAGAACCGCGAACTGGTGGCGCTGGTCCTGGGTGAACACGGACTGTGGGTCGACGAAGCCGAGAATGGCCAGGTCGCACTCGACAAGCTGGCCGGCGGCGGCTTCGACCTGGTGCTGATGGACATGCAGATGCCGGTGCTGGATGGCTACGGCGCCACCCGTGAACTGCGCAAGCGCGGTTTCGACCGGCCGATCATCGCGCTCACCGCCAACGCCATGGCCGGCTACGAAAAAGAAGTCCTGGCCGCCGGCTGCAGCGCCTACATCACCAAGCCGGTGGATATCGACCTGCTGCTGGCAACCATCGCCGGCTACCTGGGCGGTGAGCAGATTGCTGAAGCCAGCGCCGGTGCTGCGGGCGTATTGCCTGATGCGCCGGCCGCGCTTCACGCATCCGCCGCTGTGCCCGCTACCACCGCAGCGGCCGCGCCCGCGGCGGTCGCCGACCCCGCACCGCCGGCTGCGGGCGCGCTGCCGCACCCCAAACCGATCGCCTCGCGCCTGGCCGCCAAGCCGCGCCTGGTGCCGGTGATTCAACGCTTCGCGCTGCGCCTGCAACAGCAGGCCGGCGTCGCTCGCGAAGCGCAGCAATGCGGCGACTATGCGACGCTGGCGCGTTTCGCGCACTGGCTGGCGGGCTCGGCAGGTACGGTGGGCTACGACGCCTTTACCGAACCCGCACGCCGGCTCGAGCATTGCGCCTTGCAAAGCGATGCCGCCGGCAGCGCCGCAGCGTGCGCAGAAGTACTCGCCATGGCGGCGCGCGTGGTGGCGCCGCAAGCGCAGGAAGACGCTGTCGCCGCCTGAATTCGCAGATCAACCACTTGCCGCAACCGACCTACCCGAAGGTGAAATCATGAACGACCTGTCATTAGCTCCACCAGCCCGCGCCGCGCGCGCCGCGGCAGATTTGGCAGGCTGCGACGCCCGCCGCGAACAGCCGCTGGTGCTGATAGTCGACGACGAACCCCTGATGCTCGAAATGCTCGAGATCACTCTCGAGGACGAAGGCTTCGCCGTCGAGTGCTCCGCCGACGGTGTCCAGGGTTTGGCCGCGTTCGAGCGGCTGCGCCCCGACCTGGTGCTGACCGACGCCAACATGCCGCTGATGAACGGTTTCGAGCTGTGCGCGGCGTTGCGCGCGCACCCGCACGGCAGGCATATACCGATATTGATGCTTACCGCGGCGGGCGACGCGCAGTCGATCCGGCGCGCCTTCACCAGCGGGGCCACCGACTTCGCCACCAAGCCGCTGCAGGAAGACCTGATCGGCTATCGCCTGCGTTACCTGCTCGAAGCCAGTCGCAACATGCGCGAACTGGCGCGCAGCGAAGGCCGGCTGGCCAATGCGCAGCGCATCGGACGCATCGGCCACTGGGACCTGGAGCTTGGCAGCGACCTGATGACGGTGTCAGACGAGGTGTGCAGCATCATCGGTACCACGCGTTCGAAAAGCCCGCGCACCGGCAAGACCTTCATGCGGTTCGTGCATCCCGAGGACCGCGCGGCCGCGCTGCAGTGTTTGCTGGGTGTGGTCACCGGTGCCGCCCCCGCCCGCTTCGAATGCCGCATCATGCGAGCGGATGGCGACGTGCGGCACGCGGTCATCCAGACCGAGGTAGCGAGCGCTGAAAATGGACGTGCGGTGCGTCTGGAAGGCATCCTGCAGGACATCAGCGACCGCCGGCAAGCCGAGGAGCGTATCCGCTACCTGGCGATGTACGACGGCTTGACCGGTCTGCCGAACCGCCGCCTGTGCGCCGAAAAGCTCGACGGCGCGCTGGCGCGCGCGGCGCGCCACAGCACCCCGCTTGCGGTGATGATCGTCGGCCTCGACGGCTTCAAGCAGATCAACGAAGCGCGCGGCCACGCCGCCGGCGACAAGCTGCTGTTGAAGGTCGGCGAGCGGCTGCTGCGCTGCATGCGCGACAGCGATCAGGTGGCGCGGGTTGCCGGGCCGCAGTCGCAGGAGGAAGTGGCGCGCCTGGCCGGCGACACCTTTGCGCTGGCAATGGGCGAACTGGCGCGCGCCGCGGATGCCACCGCGGTCGCGGTGCGCGTGCAGGAATACCTGGCGCAACCCTATTTCATCGACGACCAGACGCTCTACATCACCGCCTGCGTGGGCATCGCGATCCACGGCATCGATGGCGACAGCGCGGAAGACCTGCTGAAAAACGCCGAGTCGGCGATGCACGTGGCCAAACAGGGCGGGCATAACGCCCTGCGCTTTTTCACCGCGACCATGAACGCCGACGCGGCCAGGAAGCTCGCGCTGGCCAACGACCTGCGCCGCGCCGTCGGCAAACACCAGTTCAACCTGCATTTCCAGCCGCAGGTGGATTTGGCAAGCGGCCGCATCATCGGCGCCGAGGCGCTGATTCGCTGGGACCATCCGCAGCTGGGGCGGATTGCGCCTTTCGACTTCATTCCGCTGGCCGAGGAACTGGGCCTGATCGTGGAGATCGGCGAGTGGGTCACCAAAACCGCCTGCATCGCCGCACAGGCCTGGCAGCGACCGGGAATGCCGGCGGTCAGCGTGGCGGTCAATGTGTCTCCCAAGCAGTTCCGCGATCCGGGCCTCTTGCGCATGGTCGAACGCGCTCTCAAGGAGAGCGGGCTGCCGGCGGGCTGCCTGGAACTGGAAGTCACCGAGGGGGTGATGATCGGCGACCCCGAGGCCACCATCGCCAACATGCGGGCGCTGCGCGATCTTGGCGTGCAACTGGCGATCGACGATTTCGGCACCGGCTACTCGAGCCTGAGTTATCTCAAGGAGTTGCCGATCCAGCACCTGAAAATCGACCAGTCATTCGTGCGCGGGCTCGACGTCGACCTGCAGAGTGCTTCGATCGCCCATGCGGTGATCGTGCTGGGACATGCCTTGAACCTGAAGGTGGTCGCCGAGGGTGTCGAAACCGCGTTCCACCTGGCACGCCTGGCCGAGCTTGGTTGCGACGAGATCCAGGGGTACCTGGTGGCCAAGCCCATGCCCGAGGCGCAATTCGTGCAGATGCTGCACTCGGACTGGTGCTTGTCGGCGTAAGCCGGTTCACTTGTCGGCGTAAGCCGGTTCACTTGTCGGCGTAAGCCGGTTCACCTCGCGGGCGCTGCGGCGTTACCGCAACGTCGCGACGTGGCCGCTTGCCCGCCAAAGGCCGCATCGTCACCGGAGGAACTGGGCAGGTTTGTCGCCGCCGAGGTCAATCGCCGGGCCGCGGTGGTACGCGACAACAAGATCAAGGCCGGCCAATAGGGCGCTGCGCCGCCCGGCCGAAACTCATGCGGGCGCGCCAGCCGCGGGCGCCGCGGGCGCCGCCGGATCAATGATCTGCTTGACCGTAAGCGCCATGTCGGCGGCGCGCGCCGGATCGATCACCTGGCGCCCGGCCACCCACTGGCGGGCGGCGACGAATTCGGGCGCGGCGTTGACCGCCTCGACCGCCTGCAGTGCGCCCGTGGCATCCAGGTGATAGACCGCGAAACGGCCGGCCGCAGGATCGCCGCGCACCACGCGCTTTGCCACATCGATCGGCAGCCCGGCGATCTGCAGGCGCACGTCGTACTGATCCGACCAGAACCACGGTACCTCGGGTTTGGGCGCGGGCTTGCCGCAGATCGCCGCAGCCGCCTGCTTGGCCTGCTCCAGCGCATTGGGCACGCTTTCCAGGCGCAGGCTTAGCGCATAGCGCGGCACCGGCCGCACGGTGCAATCGCCGATGGCGTAAATCGCCGGGTCGGAGGTCAGCGCATTTTGATCAACCACCACGCCGTTGCGGCATGTAAGCCCGGCCGCGGCCGCGAGCGCGTCTTCGGCCAGCGCGCCGATGCCGACCACGGCCACGTCACAGCCGAATACGCGGCCATCGGCCAGGCGCACAGCACAGAGTTCGCCCGCGACTTCGTCAAACCCGGCGACGCTCGCCCCAAGTACAAGCGCAACGCCGTGCCCGGCATGGCAGCGCGCGAAAAAATCCGACAAGGTTTCACTGGCCACGCGCGCCAGCAGGCGCGCTTCGCGCTCGATCACCGTGACTTCGCAGCCCAGCGCGCGCGCCGAGGCCGCGACTTCCAGCCCGATGTAGCCGCCGCCGACCACCGCCAGGCGCTTGCCCGGCGCCAGCGCGGCCTTGATGCGTTCGGCGTCCGCCACACTGCGCACTTCGAAGATGCCGCCGCTGCGAACCCCCGGCACCTCGAGGGCGCGCAAACGCGAGCCGGTGGCCAGCACCAGCTTGTCGTAGTCGAGCGTCGCACCATTGTCGAGCGTCACGCGGCGGGCCCCACGGTCGATCGAAAGTGCGCGCGTGGCGAGGCGCAATTCGATCGCCTTTTCGGCGTAAAACGCAAGCGGGCGCAGCAACAGGTCGTCTTGCGTAGCCTCGCCCCTGAGCCATGCCTTGGACAAGGGCGGGCGCTGGTAGGGCGCGATCGGTTCGGCGCCAACCAGGGTGAGCGGATCGGCGTAGCCGCCCTGGCGCAGGGCGGCGGCAAACGCGCCGGCGGCATGGCCGGCGCCGATGACTACGACTGCGTTGCTCATTTCCTGTGTGCTCCGTTACAGACCCGCCGCAATCCGGCCAGGTTTGTGGTTGGCATGCATGTGGCGCCTCGCAGTGCAAGGCCAGGCATCGCCATCACGGGTAGCGCGCCGGAATCACCACCGGCATGCTGAGAAAGCCGCGCACCAGATTGGATTTGGTGCGCACCGGTTCGCCTACCACCTCGATGCGCGGAAAGCGCTTGAGGATCTCCTGCCAGAGCACGGTCAACTGCAGTTCGGCCAGGCGGTTGCCGACACAGCGGTGAATGCCGAAGCCGAACGACATGTGCTGGCGCGGTCGCGCCCGATCGATGATGAAGCGATCGGCATTCTCGATCGCCTCGCTGTCGCGATTGGCCGACAGGTACCACATCACCACCTTGTCGCCGCGGGCGATTTTCTTGCCGGCCAGTTCGGTATCGGCAAGTGCGGTGCGCCGCATGTGCGCCAGCGGCGTCTGCCAGCGGATGATCTCCGGCACCATGGAGGCCACCAGCGCGGGATTGGCGGTGAGCTTGGCGTACTCCTGCGGATGCCGGTTCAAGGCCAGCAGGCCGCCACTGATCGAATTGCGCGTGGTGTCGTTGCCGCCGACGATCAACAGGATCAGGTTGCCGAGATACTCGTCCGGCCCCATGTTGCGGGTGGCCGGCGAGTGCGCCAGCATCGAGATCAGGTCACGGCCGGGCGTCGCGTTGACGCGCTCGTTCCACAGCCGGGTGAAATAGTCGCGACACTTGCCAAGCTCTGCCAGGCGCATCTCCCACGAGGTGACCGGCCCGTTGCCGTCGGGGTCGCCGGTGGCCATGTCTGACCACCAGGTGAGGAGGCGCCGCTCTTCGAACGGAAAGTCGAACAGGGTGGCCAGCATCTGCGTGGTCAGCTCGATGGAGACGCGCTCGACCCAGTCGAACTCGCAGCCGATCGGCAGGCCGTCGAGGATCGCGCAGGCACGCTTGCGAATCGTGGCCTCGAGCAGGGCCAGGTTGCCGGGGGCCACGATCGGACTCACGGTCTTGCGCTGTTCGTCATGGCGCGGCGGGTCCATCGCGATGAAGCTCGGAAACATCTCCGGCGCCGGGCGCTCCGCCAGCGAGATGCCGCCCAGCCGCGAATCCGAGGAGAACACCGCGTGGTTGGTGTCGACCGCCAGGATGTCCTTGTACCTGGTGACCGACCAGTAGGCGCCGAAACGCTTGCTCACCGCCAGATGCACCGGATCCTCCTGGCGCAGGCGTTCGAAGTAGTAGCCGACGATGTCCTGCTCGAACAGGTAGCCTTTGCTGACATCGATGTCGGCCAAGGGCATCGACCAGGCGATTTCGCGTGCGGACGGGTTTGCGGTGGTTTGCATGATGGTGCTTTCAGGGCTTTCGCGCGCCATTGCGCAGGTGGCAAGGGCTTGCGATTGCGTGCCCATGCTGCACGGCCTGCATCATAGCTCGCTGCCGCGCCATCGGCCCGCAGCTCAGGTCGGCGGCGTCTGGCGCAACAGGCGCTTCATCAACTTGCCGTTGGCATTGCGCGGCAGCGGGGCCGCATGGAAAGCAATGCTCTCGGGCACCTTGTAGTCGGCCAGGCGCGCGGCGCAAAACGCGCGCAGCCCGGCTTCGCTTGCCTCTGCATCCGGCGCATGCACGATCGCGTGCACCCGCTCGCCCAGCACCGGGCACGGCCGGCCCACCACCGCCGCCTCGATCACCCCGGGCCAGGCCATCAACACGTTTTCCACCTCGACGCTGTAGATCTTGTAGCCGCCGCGATTGAGCATGTCCTTCTTGCGATCGAACACGCGCACGTAACCCTGGCTGTCGATCGAGCCCAGGTCACCCGAATGCCAGTAGCCGGCGGTAAATTCGCGCGCGCTCGCTTCCAGGTTGTCCCAGTAGCCCTTTACCACCATCGGCCCGCCGATCCACAACTCGCCGGTTTCGCCGCGCGGCAATTCGACGCCGTTGTCGTCGACTACGATCACCTCCCCGCAGGGCACCACCACGCCGACCGTATCGGCATGCGCGCGCGTGTCGCCTGCCGGCATGATCGTGACAGGCGAGGTGGTCTCGGTGGCGCCGTAGGCGTTGGTGAGAATCAGGTTCGGCAGCTTCGCGGCGAGCAGGTCGATGGTGGCCAACGGCATCGGTGCGCCACCGTAACCGCCGACGCGCCAGGCTGAAAGATCATGCTGGTCGAACCAGGGCTGCATCAGCATCAGCTGGTACATGGCCGGCACCAGGATGGTCTGCGTCACACGCTCGGCGGCCGCCTGCGCGATGTAGTCGGCCGCCTTGAACTGGCGCAGCAGCAGCACTGTGCCGCCCACATGCAGCATGGTGGCGATGATGGCGACAAGCCCTGTGACATGGCTGGCCGGCACCGCCAGTGCCGCACGGTCGCTGTGATCTAAGCGCATGCAGGCTTCGAAATGCATCACCGAGTGGGCGATGTTGAAGTGGGTCAGCATCGCGCCCTTGGGGCGGCCGGTGGTGCCCGAGGTATAGAGGATCAGCGCGGTATCTTCCGGCAAGACCGGGTTGGCCTGCGTCTGCGACCCATGCCGCAGCAGCGCGGAAAAATCTTCGCTGCCTGCAACATCGCCCGCTGGCGCGAGGTTGCAGGCGTCAGACAACCCCAGTGCGTCGCCGAGCACGATGCGCGTCACCAGCGCCGGGCATGCGGATGCCGCCGGCACCCGCGCGGCCAGCGCGTATTCATGAATGATGAGCTTCGCGCCACACTGATTGAGAATGTATTCGAGCCCCGGCTTCTGTTCGCGCACGCTGACCGGCACCGCGATTGCGCCCAGACGCTGCACGGCATGCAACACAAAGACAAACTCCGGCAAGTTGCCCAACAGCATGGCAACCCGGTCGCCGCGAGCGATGCCGCGCGCCGCCAGGCCGGCAGCGACCAGGCCCACCTGGGCATCAAGGGCTCGATAGGTCCAGCGTTTCCCCTCGAACACCAGCGCTTCCTGCAGTGGGTGCCGGGCCAGGGCCGCTTCGAGCATGGCGTGAAAGCTGTGCGGGCGCTCGACGAAACAACGGACCACGCGATCGCCGAAATGCGCCTCCGCGCGAATCGCTGGCATGGGATTGTTTTTGAAGTGGTCCATATCGAAGCTCTGACAATGCTCGCGGCGACCTCAGCCCGGTTGCCGGGAAAACACCGGAAGCCTGCGTACTCTCAAGCCGGCTGCGGTCACCGTGACAAGTGCGCCACCGCCGAGAGTGCACACTATGCGTCCCTGAGAGCGCGCCGTCGCAAGGATCGCTTCGTCCACGGACTCACCCATACCGAGTTCGAAGACATGAATCGCATCGACGCCCTGCTCGATTAGCAGACGGGCAGTCGAGAAAGGCAGCCCCTGATCAAGCAGGACTGCAGTCAAGCAGCTTCCAGCGTGAAGTTCTCATTGGCGACACTGAGGGCGGCAAACCGCAGCGCTTCCTCGATATCGAGATCGGTCAAACCCGGATACTCCGATTTGAGCTCATCGCGGTGCGGATAGACTGCAGCCGCTTCGACTACCCGCCTAACCGAAATTCGCGTGCCGCGGATGATCGGTTGACCGTTCAGAACCGCGGGATTGATGGTGATCCTGGTGAAGCGTGTGTGGGCATCGGCTGGCATGGGCTACCTCCTGCAGGAAAGTGTACATCTTTCGGTAACGCGGCCGAGCGCAACTCATCGTCCGGCCCTTTGCCAAGCCCGGTCATCACTCCCCCGATCCAGCCGTTTGCGCGCGCGGCAGCGCGACCCGGCGAGCGGCCGCTTGCAGTCACGCCCGCATGAACCAGAAGGAAATATGGCTATCATTGCAGGCGTTTCGAAAAACATCCATGAACGACCGGGCCCCGGGAGACAGCATGCAGGCCAGCACCAATCGCATCCAGCCGCTTCTGGCGCTTTCGGCTTTTCGCAAGCTGATGAGGAATCCCGAAGACACCCACCAGGTGTTCATGATCGGCGAGGCGCTGCGCGGCAATTCGCTGGCGCGCGTCACCGCACGCTTTCGCAGCACCGAACTGGGCCAGGCGGTGCTGGCCGGGCGCCATGTGCTGCTGCCTATCCTGGCCCTGCGCACGGCCCTTGCGGCCCTGCCGACGGGCTCGCTCGGGCGCGCCTACCTCGACTTTGTCGTGGCCGAAAGCCTGTCGGCGCAGGGCCTGGCGGAGGCGGCAAAAAAGCGCGATGAAATGTCGCAGGCGACGCCGGATGAACAGAATTTCCGTCGCCACCTGCGCGACAGCCACGACCTGTGGCATGTACTCACCGGCTATGGCCGCGACCCGCTGGGCGAGATATCCCTGCTGGCCTTCACCTTCGCGCAGACCCGCCTGACCGGGCTGGGTGCCATTGCCTTCCTTGGCACTTTCCGCATCGGACGCGTGCTGCGCGGGCAGCCGGTGCGCTTAGCCGTGCTCGACGCCTATCGCACCGGGCGCGCTGCGCAATGGCTGCCGGGGGTCGACTGGAATACCTTGCTGGGCGAAAACCTGGAGCAGGTGCGCCGCAAGCTCGGGCTGCCGGCGCCGCATCGCTACAAGAAAATCGTCAGGCAGGCGGGCGATATCGGTAGCGGGGCCAGGAATGCGTTGCAGGCGCCGTGAGGCATGCGCATGGCTTGTCGGCATGCGGCTTTCTTCGATCTGCGGTCACGGCCTGGCGCTAGCGTGACGCAGTGGCTTGCACTGTTGGCTTGCTGCCTGCCACTGCTGGCCGGCGCCCAGAACTACCCCTCGCGCCCGATCCGCATGATCGTGCCGCTCGCCGTCGGCGGCACCGGCGATACGCTGGCGCGGGTGGTGAGTGAGGAGATGTCGAAAATCCTGGGCCAGCCCTTCGTGGTCGAGAACCGCGCCGGGTCGGGCGGCTCGATCGGCACCGAAGCGGTGGCCAAGAGCGCGGCCGATGGCTACACCCTGCTGTTCGCCAGCCCAGCGCATGTGATCAACCCGCTGTTGCGGCCCAACAGCTACGACCCGGTCAAGGATTTCGAGCCGGTCTCGGTCGTCGCCAACACCTACATGCTGCTGCTGGCCCACCCGTCCCTGCCGGCCGCCAGCGTAGGCGAGCTCGTCGCCTACGCGAAAAAGAATCCGGGCCGGCTCAACTACGGATCGGCGGGCAGCGGCTCGGCCACGCATCTCAACGCCGAGCTGTTCAAATCGATGGCCGGGGTGTTCATCACGCACATTCCGTATCGCGGCAGCACGCCGTCGCGCCAGGCCCTGCTGGCCGGCGAGATCGAACTGGCGGTCGATGGTCTGCTGCCGGCGCTGCCCTTCATCAAGGCCGGCAAGCTCAAGGCGCTGGCCCTGTGCAGCAGCAAGCGCTCCGCGATCGCGCCGGAGATTCCCACGCTCGACGAGGCCGGCATCAAGGGCTATGCCTCGGATACCTGGTATGGCTTGATGGCACCGGCCGCGATCCCGAAGGAAGTTCTCGCCGCCCTGCATGCAGCGGCGACCCGGGCCCTGGCCACAGCGTCGGTGCGCGAGCGGCTGCAGCAACAGGGCGCGGATCTGGTCGGCGGCTCGCCGGCGGAATTCCGCAGACTGATTGAAAGCGAGGTGAAAACATGGACACGCATCGTCAAAGAGACCAAGGCGCGGGTGGACTGACGCTCTACGAGAAGATCTGGAACGCGCATGAAGTCGCCACCGGGCCCGGCGGGCGCACGCTGCTGTATGTGGATCGCCATCTGATCCACGACGGCAGCTTCCATGTGTTCGAGGCGCTGCGCGCTGCCGGCCGCAACGTGCGCCGGCCCGACCTCTGTTTCGCCACCCCGGACCATTACGTGCCCACTGGCGATCGCTCGAACATTGCCGATCCGGTGGTGCGCGACAAGATCGAGATCCTGGCGGCCAATACCGCGGCGGCCGGCATCCGCCATTTCGGCATCGACGACGTGCGCCAGGGCATCGTTCACGTGATCGGCCCCGAGCAGGGCATCACCCTGCCCGGCGTCACCCTGGTGTGCGGTGATTCGCACACCTCGACCCACGGCGCACTGGGCGCGATGGCATTCGGCATCGGCGCCTCGGAGGCCACCCACGTGATGGCCACCCAGACGCTGTGGGCGCGGCGCTCCAAAACCATGCGCATCAACATCAGCGGCGTACTGGCGCCGGGCGTGCACTCGAAGGACATCATCCTCGCGGTAATCGCCAAAATCGGTGCCGCCGGCGGTGCCGGTCACGCCCTCGAGTACGCCGGTTCGGCGATCCGCGCGCTGTCGATGGATGCGCGCATGACCATCTGCAACATGTCGATCGAGGCCGGCGCGCGCTGCGGCATGATCGCCCCCGACGACACCACCTTCGACTATCTGGCGGGCAAGCCGTTCGCGCCCACCGCTGCGCAGTGGGACCGCGCGCTCGCGCACTGGCGCACGCTGCCGAGCGACGCCGATGCCGGCTTCGACCGCGAAGTCGATCTCGACGCCGGTGCGCTGGCGCCGATGGTGACCTGGGGCACCAGCCCCGAGCACGGCGCCGGCATCGGCACCCTGGTTCCCGATCCGGCGCGCGAGGCCGATCCGGCGCGTCGCAAGAGCATCGAGCTGGCGCTCGACTACATGGGCCTCAAACCCGGCCAGGCCATCGAGGGGCTGGCGCTGGATCGCGTGTTCATCGGCTCCTGCACCAACAGCCGGCTGGAAGACCTGCGCATCGCCGCGGCCGTGGTCAAAGGTCGCAGGGCTGCCATTCCGGCAATGGTTGTGCCGGGCTCCGGCCTGATCAAGAAAGCGGCGGAGGCGGAAGGGCTGGATCGCATTTTCAAGGAGGCGGGGCTTGAATGGCGCGAGCCGGGCTGCTCGATGTGCGTGGGCATGAACGGCGACCTGGTCGATGCCGGCCAGCGTTGCGCCTCCACCTCCAACCGCAACTTCGAAGGGCGCCAGGGCAAGGGAGCTCGCACCCACCTGGTCAGCCCGGCGATGGCGGCCGCCGCCGCGGTCACCGGCCGCCTCACCGACGTGCGCAAACTACTGGCGAACTGATCATGGAACCCTTCACCACCCTCACCTCGATAGCGGCGCCGCTGCCGCTTGCCAACCTCGATACCGACCGCCTGATCCCGGCGCGCTTTCTGCGCCAGCCGCGCTCGGCGGGTTATCACAACTACCTGTTTCACGATCTGCGAGAGCAGGGCGATTTCATCCTCGATCGGCCCGCGTACAAGGGTGCGCGCATCATCGTCGGCGCCGAGAACTTCGGCTGCGGCTCGTCGCGCGAGGGCGCGGTATGGGCCTTGACCGGCGCCGGCTATCGCGCCTGGATCGCCCCCTCGTTCGGCGACATTTTTTTCGAGAACTCGTTCAAGAACGGCGCGCTGCCGATCATTCTGCCCAAGCAGCGCGTCGCTGCGCTGCGTACCTTGCTTGGCGATCAGGCCGGCGCGCAACTGAGCATCGATCTGGCGGCCCAGACCGTGACCCTGCCCGACGGCAGCATCGAGCGCTTCGAGGTCGACCCGTTCCGCAAGGAATGCCTGTTGAATGGCTGGGATGAAATCGACTTGACCCTGCAGCATACGCAGGCGATCACGGATTTTGAAGCGCGGCAACGGGTGAATAGTCCGTGGTTGGTGAGCAGCGCCTGAATCACCGTCGTCAAGGGCCGGCACGAGCAGCCTGTCGGAATTGAGGGGTCGCCCAGGCGCTCGCTCGCGCGCGCTGCCCGCGGCGGGTTGGCGTCAATTCTTCGCCACACCGGCCAGCCTTTCTTCGATGCGCTTCAACTGCTCCGCAATCGCCGCGCCAATGGCGATCTGCGGATTCGAGGATTCATGCTGCATCTTCTTTTCGCGCTCGGCGATCGACACCCGCGCCCGCCCGAAGGCTTCGGCGAACGAATGGGTGCGGCGCAACTCTTCATCAAACATGGCTTTGCCGAAATAGGTGAAGTCGGACTCGCTGCCGCAACCAAACGAGGTGCGGGTGGCATCCGCAGCCGTCATCACCAGGGTGTTGTCATTTCTGAGTGCTTCGATGTAGCCACCCGAATAGCAGGCCGAGACGATCACCACGCGCCATTTGATCCCGGCATCATCGAGCATGATCTTGAGGGCCGCCGGCGTGATGTCGTCGAGCTTGAGTGGCCAGAATTTCACCGCCAGCTCGTGCCTCTCGCTGCCGTGCGTGGTCAGGTACAAAACCACCACATCTTCTTCCCGATCGATGCGGCTACCGATACCGCGCAGGGTGCGCGCCAGATTTGTCTTGGTCGCAAGCGGTAGGGTCATCACCGTGTCGGGGTTGTTGACCAGCAGCACCGAGCGGCCGGCGGCGTCGAAGCGCTCGCGCATCAGTGGCGCGATGACCTCGATCTCCTTGCGAAACACATCCTCGGCGGCATAGGAGGCGAAGCCGGTGAAATACAGGTCGGCCACGCCGGGCCGCTGTGGCAACAACGTTTGCAGCGCGTCGTCGAGCAGCCCGGCCTGGGCATGGAACGCGGCCTCGCGTTCGATCGAGGCACGATGCGGCGGGTTGGCGGAGGCGTCGTCGCGCGCTTGCCACAAGGGACTTGAGGGCAGCGTATGCGAGGCCAGAACAATCAGGCTGATCAAGGCCCAGCCCGGCCAATTGCTGCGAACGCCGCGCCCGGTCAGGCGCGCCAGCAGGACGCAGGCACACAGCCACCAGCTGACAATCATGCACCAGTAGACGATCCACAACCAGGCCGCCTGCTTGTATAGCGCCAGCACCGCAACCATGCCCACGCATGCAAACACCACGCTCATGCTCATCAGTGCGACCGCAAACGACAATGGGCTCAAACCCTTCTGCGAAACCCGCGCCACCCACCAGCCGGCCAGCAGAACAAAAGGAATGTCGAACAGGGCGCCGCGCAGCGCCCATGGGTTGATTTCGCCCCGCGTTCCGTAGAGCGCGACCTGCGACGCCAGGGACAGCAGCAGTTCAAGGCTTATCAGGGCGATCAGCTGTGGCGTTGTGACAGCGTAGGCAAGCGGGATCGGGCGCAGCAGCAGCACGCTGCGCGCGCCCTGGTTCAGGTTGCGACGCAATGCCGAAAGGAATGGAACAAGCCCGTGCACAATCATCTGGCCAACCCGACAAAAAAATGCTGCGCGCAACGCGGATCGCAGGGCGCAGGCGAGCAGCATAAACCACCTGTTGATCGGCGCTGGTGGAATCACCGTCAGCGGCTTGTACGCTAGGCCCGCGCTAGCAGCCTGTCGGACTTGGGGCGTCGAAATCCGGCGGCGTCGCCCTGCCATCGCGCCCTGGTCCGTCAGCCAAGCACCTCATCAATCACTTCCACCCAGTGCCTGACCGGCGTTGCCGTCCCGCTTTGCAAATGCGTGAGGCAGCCGATATTGGCCGAGCAGATCAGATCCGGCTTGCCGGCTTCGAGGTGGCCGAGCTTGCGCGTTTTGAGCTCGCCCGAGATTTCCGGATTGAGCACCGAATAGGCTCCGGCCGAGCCGCAGCACAGGTGCGATTCGGCCACCGGAGTCAATTGAAACCCGGCATCTGTCAGTATTTTTTCGGCATGGCCGCGGATCTGCTGGCCGTGCTGCAGGGTGCAGGGCGGGTGGTAGGCGATCTTCTTAAATTGCGCCGCGCCGTTGGCGCGCCGCAGCGCCCCCGGCAGCGTGGGTTCTTCGATCACCAGTTCCGAAAGGTCGCGCGTCATCGCCGACACCCGCCTGGCGCGCGCCGCGTAGGCCGGATCGTGCGCCAGCAAATGGCCGTATTCCTTGACCATCACGCCGCAGCCGGAGGCGGTCATGGCCAGTGCCTCGACCTCGCCTGCTTCGATCATGGGCCACCAGGCGTCGATGTTGCGGCGCATGTTGTCAAGCCCCGCCGCCTGGAAATCGAGGTGGTAGTTGAGCGCGCCGCAGCAGCCGGCCTTGGCAGCGGATAGCAGCGATACACCCAGATGGTCGAGCACGCGCGCGGCGGCATTGTTGATGTTGGGCAGCATGGCGTTTTGCACGCAGCCTTCGAGCAGCAGCATTTTTCGCCGATGCCGCGGGCCCGGGCGCACGCCGGATTCCTGCTTTGGCGGCACCTTGGCCTTGAGCGCGCCCGGCACCGCCCAGCGCATGGCCTGACCCAGCGCCATGGCCGGCGCAAAAAAGGGGCTGTTGAGTCCCTTGGCCAACAGGGTGCGCTTGAACCTGTCGGTGCTGCTGCGCTTGACTTGCTGGCCCACGATCTTGCGGCCGATGTCGACCAGCCGGCCATATTCGACGCCCGACGGGCAGGTGGATTCGCAATTGCGGCATGTGAGGCAGCGATCCAGGTGGGTTTGCGTCCTGGCGGTCGCCGCTTGCCCTTCCAGCACCTGCTTGATCAGGTAGATGCGGCCACGCGGGCCGTCAAGCTCGTCGCCCAGCAACTGGTAAGTCGGGCAGGTGGCGTTGCAAAAACCGCAGTGCACGCATTTGCGCAGGATCGCTTCAGCCTCGTCGCCGGCGCGCGTGCCCTTGATGAAATCGGCGAGATTGGTCTGCATCAGAATTCGGCGTACATGCGGCCGCGATTGAATATGCCCTGCGGGTCGAACGTGGCCTTGAGGCGGGCGTGAATCCGCGCCAGCACCGGCTCCAGCGGCGTGAACACGCCGGCCTGGCCGCGCAGCGCATCGCTGGCGCGAAACAGGGTGGCGTGACCGCCGGCCTGCAAGGCAGCCTTGCGAATCTGCGCGGCAGGCGCGTCCGACTTGAGCCAGCGCAGCGCGCCGCCCCATTCGATCAACTGCGCGCCGGGCAGGTCGAGCGGCACCGCGGTCGACGGCAGTGACAGGCGCCACAGCGGCGCGGCGCCGGCGAAAAAAGCATCGCTGTGCTCGCGCACTCCGGTCCAGTAGGAGGTGGCCTGCGCCGCCTCCACCTGCTCGCCACCCAGCCTGCGCGCGGCGGCATCGACCGCGGCATGCGCCCCTTCGAGGCGCAGGCAAAGATCGCCGTCGCAGTAGGCGCTGGCCGTCAGCGGCAATGGCTGCCCGCCCCAGAAGTTGAGTTTCTCGATCGCCTGCGCGGCATCGCGAATGCCAAGCTTGAGCGTGCTTGCAGCCAGCGGCTGCGGCAAGACCTTGAGCGAAACCTCGGCGATCACCCCGAGCGTGCCGAGCGAGCCTGCGAGCATGCGTGAGACATCGTAACCGGCGACGTTTTTCATCACCTGGCCGCCGAAGGCCAGCAGGTCACCGCGCCCGTCGATGAGCTTCACACCCAGCACGAAATCCCGCACCGCGCCGCAATAGCCGTTGCTGGCGGCGCGGCGCGGTCCGGCCAGGCCGGCTGCGATTGCGCCGCCGACGGTGGCGCCGGTGCCGAAATGCGGTGGCTCGAAAGGCAGCATCTGGCCGGCCCCGGCCAAGGCCGCCTCGACCTCGGCAAGCGGCGTGCCGCCGCGCACGCTGATCACAAGCTCGCTCGGCTCATAGGCCACGATGCCGGCCAGGCTGCGGGTATCGAGCAATTCGCCCACCGGCACCTGGCCGTAGAAATCCTTGCTGCCGCCACCACGAATGCGCAGCGGGCGCGCTGCCGATGCCGCCGATCTGACCGCATCGATCACCGCGTCAAGGGTCATGAATGTTCCTTGAGGCAGTTCTCGTAGATTTGCCAGTGCACGGCGCCGCGTGAGCGTGAAGAGTACATGCGCGCCAGGCATTGCTGGCGGACTTCATCGGCGCCCGCCTTGGGCACGGGCTTGGCCACAGGAGTGGCGCAGCCGGCGAGCAAAAACACCAGACACGCCGGCAGCAACGGCAGCAGGATGCGACGCATCAAAACCGCGGCAAATCCGGATGCGGCAACCGGCCGCCACGCACATGCATGCCGCCGAATTCGGCGCAGCGATGCAGGGTCGGAATGTTCTTGTCCGGGTTGAGCAGGCCCTTGGCATCGAACGCGCTCTTCAAGGCGCGAAACGCCGCCAGTTCCTTGGGCGCGAACTGCACGCACATCTGGTTGATCTTCTCGATGCCCACGCCATGTTCGCCGGTGATCGTGCCGCCCAGCTCGATGCACTTGAGCAGCACCTCGTTGGCGAATTCCTCGGTGCGATGCATCTGGTCCGGATCATTGGCATCGAACAGGATCAGCGGATGCAGGTTGCCGTCGCCGGCATGAAACACGTTGGGGCATTTGAGGCCGTATTTCCGCTCCATCTGCGCGATGAAAGTGAGGATGGTGCCCAGCGCCTTGCGTGGAATGGTGCCGTCCATGCAGTAGTAATCCGGCGATATTCTGCCCACCGCCGGAAACGCCGCCTTGCGCCCGGCCCAGGCCTTGAGGCGCTCGGCCTCGTTCTGTGAAACCGTCAGCCGCGTCGCACCCGACTTGTCCAGCACCGCCATCATGCGGCCGATTTCCTCGGCCACTTCTTCAGGCGTGCCATCGGATTCGCACAGCAGGATGGCTTCGGCATCGAGGTCGTAGCCGGCGCGCACGAACTGCTCCACCGCGGCGGTCGCCGACTTGTCCATCATTTCCAGCCCGGCCGGAATGATGCCGGCGGCGATCACATCGGCCACCGCGTTGCCGGCTTTTTCCACGCTGTCGAACGAGGCCAGGATCACCTGCGCCTGTTCCGGCTTGGGTACCAGCTTGACGGTCACTTCGGTGGTGACGGCAAGCATGCCTTCGCTGCCGATGATCACCGCCAGCAGGTCGTAGCCGGGCGCATCCAGCGCCTCGGAGCCGAATTCGACGGCTTCGCCCTCGATGGTGAAACCGCGCACCCGCAATACGTTGTTGACGGTAAGGCCGTATTTGAGGCAGTGCACACCACCCGAATTTTCGGCCACGTTGCCGCCGATGCTGCAGGCGATCTGCGACGACGGGTCCGGCGCGTAGTACAGCCCCAGATGTGCCGCGGCCTCCGAGATGGCGGCGTTGCGCACCCCCGGTTGCACCCGCGCGGTACGCGCTGCGGCGTCGACTACCAGAATCCGGTTGAACTTGGCCAGCGACAGCAGCACGCCGTTGCCCATCGGCAAGGCGCCACCGGACAGGCCGGTGCCGGCACCGCGCGGCACCACCGGCACATCCAGGGCGTGACAGATCTTGAGAATGCGCGCGACCTGCTCTTCGGTGGCGGGCAGGGCTACGAGCATCGGCAATTGCCGGTAGGCGGCCAGGCCGTCGCACTCGTAGGGACGGGTATCCTCGGCATCGAACAGCACCTGCTCGGGCCGCATGAATTCAAGCAATGCCGCCGCCACCGTGCGCTGGCGGGCAAGATCGACGACGGCCTTTTCGATCGGTGCGTTCATCGCGGCGCAGCCCTTCAGGCCGCCACGATCTTGCCGGGATTCATGATGTTGTGCGGGTCCATCGCCTGCTTCAAGGTGCGCATCACGTCGAGCGCATCGCCGTGCTCGGCTGCCATGAATTCAAGTTTGCCGCAGCCGATGCCGTGCTCGCCGGTGCAGGTGCCTTCCATGGCGATGGCGCGTTCGACCAGACGGTGGTTCATCTGTTCGCCCACCAGGATGTCGTTTTCATCGTTGGGGTCGACGATGATGCACAGGTGGAAATTGCCGTCGCCGATATGCCCCAGCACCGGCACCATGCGCCCGGACGCGGCGATGTCCTTTTCGGTCTCGGCCAGGCATTCGGCCAGGCGCGAAATCGGCACGCAGACGTCGGTGGAAATGATGCGTGAACCAGGCTGCAGTTGCAGGCAGGCGAAATAGGCGTCGTGGCGCGCTTGCCACAAGCGGCTGCGGTCTTCAGGCTTGGTGGCCCACTGGAATTCCTGCGCGCCGTTTTCCGAGGCGATTGCCTGTACCGTTTCGGCCTGCTCCTTGACGCTGCCTGCGCTGCCGTGGAATTCGAAAAACACGGTTGGCTTTTCCTGGAAGCTGGTCTTGCTGTGCTGGTTGATCGCTTTCACACACAAGGGGTCGACGAAATCGCAGCGCGCCACCGGCACCCCCATCTGGATTGCCTGGATCACCGTGTTGGCTGCCGCCACCATGTTGGGAAAGCAGCACACCGCCGCCGACATCGCTTCCGGTTGCGGGTACAGCTTGACGGTCACTTCGGTGATCACGCCGAGCGTGCCTTCGCTGCCCACGAACAGGCGCGTCAGGTCGTAACCGGCGGCGGATTTCTTGGTGCGGCGCCCGGTCTTGACGATGCGCCCGTCGGCCAACACCACCGTCAGCGACAGGACGTTTTCCTTCATGGTGCCGTAGCGCACCGCCGCGGTGCCCGAGGCGCGGGTAGCGGCCATGCCGCCGATCGAGGCATCCGCGCCCGGGTCGATCGGAAAGAAGAGCCCGGTTTCCTTGATGTGGGCGTTGAGCGCCTTGCGCGTGACCCCGGCCTGCACCGCCGCATCGAGATCCTCGGCATGTACCGCCAGCACCCGGTTCATGCGCGATACATCGAGCGAAACGCCACCATGAATCGCCAGGATATGGCCTTCCAGCGAAGTGCCGGTGCCGTAGGGAATCACCGGGAACTTGTGCCTGGCGCAGGCCTTGACCACGGCCGCGACTTCCTCGGTGGTTTCGGGGAACACCACCGCATCGGGCAGGGCATCGGGGAAATGCGATTCGTCATGGCCGTGATGCAGGCGCACGGCGGCGGAAACCGAGACGCGTTCGGCCCCCAGCGCGGCCTTGAGATCGTCGAGCAAGGCAGCGGGAAACTCGCGGCGCAGGTATTTCGAGGCAATCGGCTGATTCATGGCATTTTTCTCCGGGAAGAATGCAAATTCTACCCTGCCGACCTGGTGCGCTGCGAATCGGAAAACCCCAACCGGCCAAGGGTTGGAGCGCCCGCCGGAAGACGCGCGCCTCAGGCGCCCGATTCGGCCGCCAGTGCCTCGCCGCAGAATGCCGCTGCGATCTTGTGGCCTCCGAGCTGCAGCGCATTTTATGCAAACGCGGAGAAGTTCCGGCCCCATAATTCCGTCTTTGAATCCCCCCCACCGCCATGCAGAGCACCCCTTACTTCTCCTCCGACCACGAGTTGCTGCGTGATTCCCTGCGCCGCTTCATTGCACAACGCGTACTGCCGGTGGCCGACAGCTGGGAAGAAGCCGGCTGCGTGCCGCGCGCCGTCCTCGCGGAGATGGGGCGGCTGGGCTTTCTGGGCATCCGTTATGCCGAGGAATATGGCGGCTCGGCACTCGATACGCTTTCTACCGTGGTGCTGGCCGAAGAGCTCGGCCGCTCCACCTACGGCGGGTTCGCGGTCACCGTGCTGGTGCATACCGACATGGCGTCGCCCCATTTGCAGCATGGCGGCACGCCGCAACAAAAGGCCAAATACATGCCGTCGATTATCCGCGGCGAGAAAATCGCGGCGGTGGCGATGACAGAACCCGATGCCGGCTCCGACCTGGCCTCGATGCGCACCACCGCGCGCCGCGATGGCGATGCCTGGGTGCTCAACGGCGCCAAGATGTACATCACCAACGGCGTGCATGGCGACATTTTCTTCGTCGCCGCCAAGACCGGCGAAGCCGCCACCCGCAACCACCAGATGTCGATGTTCATCGTCGAAAAAGGCACGCCCGGCTTTGCCGTGGCGCGCCCCCTCAAGAAGCACGGCTGGCTATGCAGCGACACCGCCGAACTGGTGTTCGACAACTGCCGCATTCCCGCCGCCAACCTGTTGGGTGACGAAAACAAGGGCTTCTATGCGCTGATGAAAAACCTGCAAAACGAGCGTATCGTGCTCGGTGCCCAGGCCATGGGTGAAGCCTCGAAGGCACTGGAGATCACAATCGATTGGCTGACCCAGCGCCGCGCTTTCGGCGCCCCGCTGTGGGAAAAGCAGGCGATCCGCCATCGCCTGGCCATGCTGGCCGCGCAGGTCGAGGCCGCGCAGGCATTGGTCTACAACACCGCCTGGCGCGACGCCCAAGGACAAAGCGTGACCAAGGAAGTTTCGATGATCAAGGCCCTGTGCGGCGAACTGGTCAACCAGGTGATGTACGACTGCCTGCAGTTCCACGGCGGCTTCGGCTATATCCGCGAAGCGGCAATCGAGCGCATGACGCGCGATGCGCGGATCCAGTCGATCGGCGGCGGGGCCACCGAGGTGATGCTCGAAGAGGTGGCCAAGCGGATGGTTTGAGCGCTTGGGGTAGCGCCCGTTTGCTGCCCATGCGCTGCGGGCCTTCATGCTGTTCCTGCTTGCGCCAATGGACCCCAACCAGGCCGGGGACAGGCTTGAAGTGACGCCTGGTGGGTAGCGTCGGCAAAATCGCCTTGCAAAGCGTAGCGTCGGCCGCGAGATTGACGCTAAACCAGCAAGCTGGTAAGCTTGCTCGATTGAGACTACCTCCGAGCTTGCTTTATGAAGACCACCTTCGATTTACCCGATGAACTGATCCGGGAAGTGAAGCTGCGCGCCGTCGTGCAACGGCGCACGGTGAAGGATCTGGTCGCCGAGTTTTTGCGCCAGGGACTCGGTATGGCCCCATCCGCACCGCCCAAGCCGCCTCCGGCTGGTTCGATGGTCGAGATTGGGCCGAAAGGCCTGCCGGTGATCCGTTGCAACCCGAAGGCGCCAGCCACTCGGATGAGTGCCAAAAAATTGCTGCAACTGGAACAGGCGGCACAGGCTGCGGAGGATGCCAGACATGCCGGGCTCGCTGCTTGATACCAGCGTGTGGCTGGCGGCGGTGTTTTCAACCCATCCTTTTCATGCAGCAGCGCAAAAAAGTTTGCATCAGGCAACGTCCGCTGAACCTGCGAATTTTTGTCGAGCAACGCAACAAAGCTTTCTTCGTCTCGCTTCCACACCCACACTGTTGAAGGCCTACGGTGCGAGCGGGTTGACCAATCGTGATGCTCTGGTGGCGCTGGATGCTTTGCTGGCGTTGCCACAAGTGTGTGAACGAGACGAGCCGCCCGGCACGGCTGCGCTCTGGCATCGTCTTGCATCACGCGACATGGCATCGCCCAAGGTGTGGATGGATGCCTATCTGGCGGCTTTTGCTATCTGCGCTGGATTGCGTCTGGTTTCGCTGGATCAGGATTTCAAGAACTTTGTGTCGAGCGGCTTGAAGTTCAGTTTGATCGGCGTTTGATCAAACTGGACGGCAAGGTGGTCATAAATTGTGACCACCTTGCCAAACTTGTATAGCCGTACAAATAATCCGCAATCAAGGAGAGGAAATTCAAGGCCACTTTCGTAGTATGTCTTGCGTTGCAGTCGTGGCCGATCTTGAAAGTGGTGCTGAAGGAACCTGCAAACCTGCCCCGGCATGCCCGTTGTCTGTGCCTCTGGCCAACTGGGCGGCGGACGTTGGCCGCGCGGGTGGCCACCGGCACGCTCGTGACCGTCCCGGCCCCATGCCGGCTGATCAAGCGCGGCAAGTTCGGCATCTCGGTGTGGGCCGCCGTGCTGCTCGACAAATACCTTCGCGGAAGTCGGGGCGATCCAGCCCGATGTTGATGGCAACATCATGCGCACCACGGTCTGAACCATGAGCCCACGAATACAAGCATTGACGCCATTATGTACAAGTAGGCCATAATCGGCTATATTGATGGCTAAGTGTGCTTCTGGCCGGCAGAAAGTGAGCCCATCATGCAAGTCAATGTTCTGGAGGCGCGCAATCGCCTTTCGCAACTGATCAAGGCAGCTCAGGCCGGCGAAGAGGTGGTGATCGCCAATCGTGGCCTGCCCGTTGCGCGCCTGGTGGCAGCGCGCGAACCGGCGCTAAAGCCGTACCGCGTTGCGGCTGAGGCCGGCATCACGCTGCCTGGCGAACCCGCCGGCATCCTGAAATGGCTGGAGGAAAATCCGCTGCCGGCGTATGCCCGGCGCAGCGGCGCCGAAATCGATGCCGATATCGAGGCGGAGCGCAATTCGTGGGATTGATTTATCTGGATAGTTGCCTGGTCATTTACCTGATCGAGCAACATCCGGTGTTCGCACCGATGGTTCAAGCGACCATCGCAAACCAGACTGAAAATCGCCTCGCCATTTCAGGGCTGACCAAAATGGAGTGTCTGGTCAAACCCATGCGCACTGCCGACCTCGCCTTGCAACGTCGCTATGAGGCGGGCTTTTGTTTGTATCAACCGCTCGAATTGCCCGAGCCGGTCTTTTTGCTTTCCGCACAGTTGCGTGCGCGCTTCGGGCTGAAGACACCTGATGCGTTGCATCTGGCTTGCGCGCAGTTTCATGGCTGTGCAGCCTTGTGGACCAACGACGACCGGCTGGCCCGGGCCGGCCATGGTCTGGCCGTTAATATTCTCGCGCCCTGAGTCTTGCAAAGGTCGGATTGCGGGTAACAAAAAAGCCCCGGCGCATGGATCAGGCGCGAGCCGTCGCCAATGATGAAAAGGCGAGCGTCGCGCTGCATGCGTTCGACCTCGATGCCGCTATCAGCACGTTGGTGTCGAGAGAGACCTTCAAGAAACGGCGTCGAACACGTCCTCGTCAGTGAGCCAGCCGGCGCGCTCGGCAAAGGGGCGGGTCTTGCGCCGTGCGCTGGAAAACTCGATCAACGCCAATTGGCGCTCCAGCGCTTCGCGCACCAGATCGCTGCGGGTGCGGCCGGTCGACGCGGAAAGGCGCGACAGGCGCGACAGGCGCGTTTGCAGCGGGTCCTCCAGCCTTACAGTTCCCTGTCCCGATCACCCGATCCGGACTGTCATGCCTGCCACCGCCTGTGCCTCACCGCGCAGTGCCGTCTACCGCCGTCGCTGGCCCGAGCGCACGCTGCTCTATCGCACGGTGCAGACCCATCTTGCGACCTGGCTGGCGTTTTAGAATGATGGCGCCGGGGCGAGCGCGCCCGCGGCCACCGAGCGGGAATTGGGCCGCTACCTCGACTGCGGCATCCTCGCCCACGGCTTCGCTCGCGCCCGCTGCGTTGCGTGCGGGCACGACTTCCTGATCGCCTACTCCTGCAAGTGTCGCGGCGTGTGCCCCTCCTGCACCACCCGCCGCATGGTGGAGACCGCCGCGCATCTCACCGACCATGTCATCCCGCACTTGGCCGGTGCGCCAGTGGGTGCTCGCGGTGCCCAGGCGCCTGCGCTACCACCTGGAGCGCGATCCGGCGGTTCTGAACGCCGCACTGCACATTTAAGCTGCGGCCGCGGCGATGCCGCTTAACCTGCTGCGCAGGTTAGCCTGCGCTGAAACTTCGTTTTCCTGACCGCCATCGAGCGAGTGCTGCGGCAACACAGTCCCGGCGCCAGTTCGGCGTCCCGGCTCGGCGCCGTAGTCTTCATCCACCGCTTTGGGGCGCTGCGGGGCACCCATCTGCACTTTCACTGCGTGGTGGTGGATGGCGTGTTCGAGGCCGATGCGGGAGGTGGCGTCACCTTTCACCCGGCCGACGGTCTGGATGCGTCGGCAATCGGCGAGGTGCAGGCTGCGGTGCGCCGGCGACTGCTGCGCGCGGCCCTGCGGCGCGGCCTGCTGTCGGCGCACGACGCGCAGGTGATGGCCAAGTGGGAACACGGCGGCGGCTTCTCGGTCGATGCAAACGTACGCATCGAGGCCCACGAGCGCTGCGGTCTGGAGCGTCTGCTGCGGTATTGCGCCCGCCCGGCCTTCGCGCTGGAACGCTTGCGTGAAATCGACGCCCGGCATCTGGTCTA